>Ga0209191_1000003_pt1 | contig 280480 bp, 269 predicted proteins | sample S_130626_EF_Meta_FD_187320 | JGI IMG/M metagenome (GOLD analysis project Ga0209191, IMG submission 187320) | Freshwater microbial communities from Lake Simoncouche, Canada to study carbon cycling - S_130626_EF_MetaG (SPAdes) (version 2) | ecosystem: Environmental > Aquatic > Freshwater > Lake ...
GCCCCTTCCGCTGGTGCCCCTTCCGCTGGTGCCCCTTCCGCTGGTGCCCCTTCCGCTGGTGCCCCTTCCGCTGGTGCGGTGGCTGGTGGTGCTGGTGTTTTTGAAAGCACACATCTATCATTCCCCCACAACATTGGTTTTTCTACTTCTTGACCTGGTCCACAACGTGCGTCTAATATAGGTGCGCTTTCACTACCTGATGCGTTTCCGAATAAAGAACTTACACCAGCAGTAATAGATGAACCTATACTACCGTTCGCACTATTACTTCCGCATATTTCTTTTGCTTTTTCCGGTCCTACATAAAACGCTATAAATGTTTCTTTATATGCGCTTTGTATATGTTTTTTAGATTCCATTTCATTTAATATTCTACATATAAATTCTTTAAATTTTTCAGTGCTAATGATTTCTTTCATTTCTTTGAATAAAGGAAGACCTTCTTTAGCGGCTTCAGTAATACCTGATAAGTTTTGCGTTTGTAGTAATTTTCCAATTTTGTCAATAACGAATATTTTAGGTAATATTTCAGCAAAAGTATCAATATCTTCACATTTAAGCGCGTTAATACAATCGGTAAATAAATCAGTCAGTGTTGCGTTTGTTCCTAATATTTTTTGTAATGGTGTATCGAAATCTTTTGGAATATTCAGCATACCGATTGCCGATGTAGCACCTTTTTTGGCCGCCATTAAAGTCATCGTACCACACATCATTTTGGCGTTAGACAATGCGCTTGTTATTGCGGATAAACCATCAGAACCAGCTGCGGATAGACCAGATAGTCCCGATGAAGCCATACCTGATAAAGGGTCACCGCCACTACGTGTAGACCGACTTACTTTTTTTTTCATTATATTTTTCCTATATTTTCTCGATTTCGCCATTATATATTATTTACACATTTTATTATTCGCGATAAATTATTTACCTAAATAACTTAAAAATAAAACCATATATATTTTAACGATGCCTGTAACCATAATAATTATCGAAAAGTCTGGTTCAATTAAAGAATTAGAAGTAAAAGCATATAATGAAAGTGAATTATACAAGAAAGCGGGTTTTAAAACCGAGAAAGATTTCAAATTACAAACAGTATGGAACGCAGATTTACAAGGAAGCAAATTCTCATTAGAAGTCTATGCTAAAACAACTGGTCGCGCTGGTCAAGAAAACAAATATGAATTTCCTCCACCTATTGATACAACCCTATTTTTCGGTTCTTGCGTCATTGTAAAGAAGAAAAATGGCGAACCCGATAATTTAACGAAAGCACAATGGAAAACCGCGTATGAATTTTTATATGGAGGGTTTGAAGATATTGGTTCAGAAGATTCTTCCGATGAAGAAGACGACAGTATCGATGAAGGTGTTCCTCGTACAAAAGACGGGTATGTAAAGGATGGTTTTGTAGTAGATGATGAAGACAGTGAATTTGATGATACAGAAAGTAGTGAAGAAGAAGTCAAAAAGAAACCAAAAAAACAAACCAAGAAAGAAGTAGCAAAAGAAATCAAAACCACGGTTAAAAAAGAAAAAAAGACGGTATTTGAAAATATTTTGAAAGAAGCGGAAACAACCAATTATTTAGAATGTTCAGATGAACTCATGGAAGAAAAATATATATAAATAATATATAGAATGGACTATGACCAAGCTGATTTGTTGGATACAAAAATCAGAATGTTGAAATCGCGTTTAATACAAATGAAAAGCAAACCTGTGAAAACAAATAGAGATATTAGAAAAGAAAAAACATATGAAGCTAATATCGAACATTTTACAAATGAATTGAACGAGATAAATAAAAAATCACCACATATAAATCGTATAAACATTAACGATACAAACGATTATAAAATATTTAATAAAGATTCACCTGTTCGAAAATCTCCTTCCAAATCACCTAGAAGCAAGCAAGCTACAAAATCAATATTGAAGAAGAAAGGAGGGAGCAAACGAAATATTACTCGAAAACATAACAAACATAAGTAAAAGGGAAGGGGTCGTAGGGGAAACTACGTTTCCCTACAAGGAAGGGGCGTGCGGGGTAGAATCCCTACCCGTAGGTTTCCCGCAAGAAAAATTGAATAAAACAATTACAAAAAATATAAATAGTAATTACGATTACTATTTATAATGGCTGCTCTATTCACTATACAAAGTCCAGAGATATTTCGTGAAAATGTTTGTAAAAAGTTGGAAACAGTGTTAGGTGATAACAATAATGCTATAAATTTAGAAAAAGGTATTTATAATTATTCCATCAAAGAAGCGAACTCGCGTAAAATTGTTAAAAAATGGGATAATACGTATTTCGCTCAATTATATTTAGATAGATTACGCACCATATATATTAATTTAAAAAATCAAGAACTCTTAGAACAAGTAAAAAATGGAGAAATCGCGCCGCAAACTCTTGCCTTTATGACCCACCAAGAAATGAATCCAGCACATTGGAAAGAATTAATTGATAAAAAAATGAAACGTGATGCTTGTAAATTTAACTCAAATGTAGAAGCATCTACCGATATGTATACTTGTAGAAAATGTAAATCCAAAAGAAGTACCTTTTATGAAATGCAAACTCGTTCTGCGGATGAGCCTGCTACTATTTTCGTTACTTGTTTAGATTGTGGTAAAATGAGCAAACATTAAACCATTGAAGAAAAAAATTTGAATTCATAGAAACAATATATTTAGTAAATATATATGTCTTTTTTTAGTAGTAGTACTCAAAATTTAGAATATACACCACAATTAGCTTTGGCAATTAGAAATTATAAAAAGTATGATGATGCGGCAAAAGAACTGTTTTCAACATTAAAATCAGACAGTAACATTACAATTATTGATGATACAGCCGCGGAAAAACTAATAGACGATATATGTTATTACGTGTTTATGAAAGTTAATACTGGTAATAATATGTATATAATACATAACCCCAATAAACAGTTATATAAAATTTATGGTTATTCTAACACAGAATTAAATGATGTAAATAATCTTATTCCTCAATTGATTAAAATAGAATTGTTAAAACCATACAAACCAATGCTTAATTTTGTAAAAGCTAATATTCCAAGTAGTGGCGGCAAAAAAACTAAATCAAAAAAAAACAAATCAAAAAAGAATAAATCCAAAAAGAATAAAACTCGCCGTAATCATAAATAAATGATAAAAAAATTATTTATTCGCAATAGTAAATAATTTTTAAGCCAAAATTTCCAAATCTTTAAATTTCCAATATTCACACCCACCATTTGGTAAAGGACGTTTTACTATAAAAGGTATTTTTTTCTGTTCAAATTCTTTTAAAGCAATTAAATAGCCATCGATAACACTTTCATCAACATCTACTAAAGGTTTCGCGCCAGCGTTGATTTGTTTGGCTCGTTCGCCTAATATTCTTGCGCGTTCATAACGAGTAATAAACGGCAAGGTTTTATGTAAAGGGTCAATGATAATTCCATTTTTATCTTTTACAATGCGAGTTAAAATATCAATTTCATCGCTATTATGGGATTGTAATTCCGGGTGAAACTCCGAAATAATATTTTTTTGTAAATTTTCTTCGAATTTTTGTAAATAATTTTCATCTTCGTCTTCATCTTCTTCGTCATTATCCATATCTTCCATATCAGGAAAATGTGGTTTAATCACAGTATCTTTGTCCGTTTTTCCGATAATGTCGTCAATGTTATCATTTTCGTCTTCGTCTTCGTCTTCATCTTCTTCATCATTTTCATCGTCTTCATTCTCGTCATCGTCTTCATCTTCTTCTATTTCATCATCGATTTTTGGTTGTTTTATTACAATTTTTTTACCTTTTGTTTTAGGAACATCTTCATCTTCATCTACATCATCTTCTGTTGGGTCGTATTCGTCATCAGAATATTTATCATCGTTCATTTGTTAATAATATATATATATATTTCTAAATTGTTATCGCATAATAATAACAATTTACATTCAATTTTTTCCCTCAAAAATTTTATAAACGAATAAAAAAAGATATACACAATAAAATTACATATTATCTGTCGTCCATGTAGTATCGCATTCTACGCAAATATATAAATATTTTAAATTGTCGTCATCATATCTCATATAAATAATTTCAGTGGGCTTATCCGTAGTTTCAGTATTTGTTTTACATTCTTTATGTGGGCATTTCATACTATAAATCCGTGGTAAAGTAGGGTCTAATTTCGTATATTCATTGATAATATGATTAAATTTTTGTTCGCCTTTTTTTAATTGAATATTTAAAACGCAAGTTCCTTCTTCCGCAATTGTTTCATCTTTATTACCACAATTACGACAATAATATATTAAATTATTCGTATCAGATTGGTCAATTCCAATATAATACATATTATCGCATTTATCACAGAATTTCATGATTTATATAGAATAGTATAATTTATGATTATATATTTTATTTCAAATAATAATAAATTCAATTTTGTGGGGAAACCTATGGTTCCCTCGGACGTTCCTTCTCTTTTTTCTCTTCTGTATTTGGAGTTTCTTCCGCGATAGGAATCATTTTGTAATGTTTGTACATATATTCTTTTGTCCATAAATTTGTATATATAGAGCCAAAAACAATACCATTTACAAAATAAAAATAATGCAACATTTTGTATATATTCATTAGAAAATTTTATATTTTTTTATTTTTTAATCTTTATGAAAAAAGGGAGGGGGTGTCCGGGAGGAATTATCCATAAATCATCCGTATTTCTTTAAACGTCATTTTCCTCCCCATTTCTTTTTCAAATTCTATTGAACCATCACTTATAACCTGTTCTAATTCATTCATATATTTACATCTTTCTTCTATTTCTTTTTGTTTATTCCATCGTTTCATTAATTTATTAGAAACAATATTATAATATTTTCGTAAAGTAAATATTATATGACTTCCTTTTTCTACATCATTATTTATCATTGGTATTTCGTGGTTCAACGATAACCTTTCATATTTTTTATTAATTATCATTGTTTTTTCCATACCTTCTTTTTCTAATTTTTTTATCAATAAATGTAATTTTTCATTGTTTGACTCGTTGTTCATTTTTGTTTTGATTATAATTACTATTTTGTATGAAAAAGAATTCAATTTTGTTTATCAGAAAGAATCCAACCACGGCCTAAATGATAACCTACAGTTTCTTGTATATTATAATGTTTATCATTATTGTCGTTTCTTTGATGATACATGATATTTATACCGCGAATCAACGCATTTTGACGAAGAATATTACCATAAACAGAATCGGGTGATTTATATACGCGAGATTCTTGTAATGCCGCAGAGAAAATCCGACCGTTTTTATTTCTACATATCATATGCGTGATATTAGTAGCTTTAAATATTTTCAAAAATTTACCTTTCAGTTTTTTTGTTGGTTCATTAAATACCCATATTCGAATTTCAATTAGAGCAACGCGTATTTTAAATGCCGACTTTATTTCTAATTTATTTTTATAAATAATTTAAAATTTTATTATCATATATACTAAATGAATAACGAAGAATTATTAAACAAAATTAAAAATTATGAAGAACGAATTTTATATTTAGAAAACGAATTAAATGAAACCAAAACTCATCTGAAAAAATATACAGCACCTTCTAATATGAAAAAATACTATGAAAATCATAAAGAAGAGATTAAACAGAAAGTTAAGGAATACAAAGAAAAGACAAATTATGTAGTCCCAAAGGAAGTTATTAAAGAAAGAAATAAAAGGGCATATCAAAAAAGAAAAGAAAAATTAGAAAAAGAAAAAATAGAAAATATTTAGGAATAATTGTTTTTTGTATAAAAAGAACTTAAAATTATTTTCTTTTTATAATATATAGAATGGAATTAGAGGAAAAACCGCCAGACCCTTCCGAACAAGTTTATCGGATTATTAAGTGTCCTTTGAAATGTGTTTTGAAAAAGTATGATACTTTACAGCCTATTATTGAAAACGCTGTTATGGATATGAATGAAATTGTTATTTTGTCTTATCAATTTATTCGTATGTATTTGTTAAATAAATTCAATCATAATCAAGACTTTCCTAAAATAAACAAACAGTTTGTATTAGATGTAATAAAAACAATTAGTTCTCCAAACTCTAATAGTGATCAAAAAACAAAAGAAGAAAATATCAAGAATATTAAAGATAAAGTGGATATGAAACGATTTTATAATGATGAATTTTGTAAATTAGTGGATAAAAAACTATGTTATTCAAACAAGACTTTTATTTTAGCACAAACCGCAAATGAAATGATTACTTGTATCAATACTAATATTTCTACTCATTTTGTAAAACATTTATTCAAATATATCAATTGTTTATTCAAAGAACCAAGAACATTAGAAATTAAAAAAGAAAAAGACAAAGAAAAGCGTAAAGAACTTTATAAACAACTCAACCAAGAAATTCGTGATTTGAAAAGCGATTTAATCAATAATAAAATAGAAGATTCCAAAGAAGAATATCATAGTTGGATTAGAGAAAATAAAGGTTTTTTATTTCCAAATAAACTAAATAAATCGATTGCTTATGATGTAAAATGTAATCCAGAAAAATACATTAAGTATTCTTTTTATATCAATCAGAAAATAGAAGAATTAGGTAAAAGACCTTACCAAGTTATTCCACAAAGAAATAATATTGTTCCCAAGCATATTGTATTGAATACACCAGCAATTGTAGATTTAATAAATGATAAAGAAATGAGTATTTTTTCTTATAACAAAACTGAATTACTACATCACGCAAAGAAACACCAAAAACATATTTGGAGTAAAATATTAAAATTGGAAAAAAATGATATTTTCAAACAGAAAGAATATGTTTTCTATAATCAAATTATTACTGATGGGTTTAGTTGTTCTTTATTATTCATTTTGAAAAAATATAAGGATAAAGTATTTGGAGATAAATTACCAGAAGTAAATAATGATTTTGAATTTACAAAAGTGGAAGATTTATCAAAAGAAAAATGTAATGAATATTTAACAGATAAATACAAATTAGTTTCATTAGACCCTGGTAAAATTAGACCAATTACAATGATTGATGAAAATAATAAATTCTTCAAATATACTGCTTGTAGAAGAAGATTTGAAACATATACAAAACGAAGTAGTTATATTATTTTACAAGAAAAGAAGAAGAATGGTATAATTCAAAAAGAAACTAAATTATCAAACTTCAAATCAAGAACAACCAAAGTAGAAGAATATAAGAATTTTATTACAAATAAAACCATTTTGAATAATGAAGTTAAAGAATTTTACCAAAAACCTTTATTTCGTAAATTAGCATTTCGCAGATTTATCAGAACTAAACAAAGTGAGGTAAAATTATTGAATGAGATTGAAAATACCTATCTTACAAAAGAAGAAATAAAACAAGGTAGAAAAATTGTTATTTTACACGGAGATTATAGTAGAACAACTCAAATGAAAGGTTGTATTTCTACACCAAATATTGGTATGAAAAAATTATTATTATCCAGATTTGATATTGTTGAAATAAATGAATTCAATACCAGTAAGTTATATAATAAAACTTTGAAAGAAATGGAAAATGTTATTGTTAGAAGAAAGAAACATAAAAAATCACTCCACGAAATACTAACTCCAAAAGAGGAAACCAAATGTCGTATATTCGTGAATAGAGATACTAATGCTTGTAAGAACATATTATTACTTGGAAAATGTTATTTAGAAAGTCAAACAAGACCAGAAGAATTTATTAGAAAAGTAATCCCTAAAGGGAAGGAAAAAGTTAAGAAACCAAGAAAACAATCAATAAAAAATAAATAGTTGTTTCATTAAGGTAGTAAATGAAATAACATTAGATGGGAATTTGCTTATCTACCATAAAGTAAGCATATGATAAACCCATTATATAGAATTTAGTTTATCCTCCCTATGGGAGGAAGCGCTCGTATTTTGAATTATTTATAAAAACGATTTAAAGTTAAAGTCGGCATTTAAAATACGCGTTGCTCTAAATATGGTTCTCCGATTTGTAATTCATTGATGTCCGTAATTTCTAATTTGGCTAATGCGTTATTGACTAACGGTTTATATCTATCGGCATTTCTATGGGTATGATTCATTATTTTTGTTTTTGATTGTAATTTCTATTTTGTAGGAAAAAGTAATTCAATTTTGTAATCATTATATACGCGGATTCTACATATTTGCGGGTATAAAATTAGCACTTGCTTTTACACTATTCAACCACATACACCAACCACTCCAACCAGGCGAAAAAATCCATAATTTCACTGTATCACCTAATTTTATATCTTCTGGAGGAATCGAAAAATGATACATATTATCTCGGCACAATTCGCGGTCAACTTGGAATGCTTTCACTGTGATTTCATCGTTTATTTGATATCGTAAATGACTTTGATTTGTTCCACCAAACCCTTGGTCAGTCGCACTACATTCGACCTCCACACCATACAACTGATATTTATTACTTGGAAGTAAATCAGAAGATATAATAAATTCACACGCTTTCAAATTATTGAAATCCGCACCATAACCCAGACATAGAGGTTCTTTAATTGTTCTATGTCCAGTATAATCAACACATACACGACCCTTAAAATCAATTGGTATGTCTGCGTCATAATGAGTGTAAGTAAAAGTATCTTCTTCGGGCTCATCATCCTTTTTGTTCGGAATATCTTTAATAAATGGAAATAAGTTATCATATTGTTCTTTATCGGTAATATTTACCATTTCTTTCACGGAAGATGAATTATATTTACTGGGTTTACAATAGTTCAGTTCTACGATGCTGAGTCTACCATCGGATACCAAACTCGCCATTCCATCAAAAATAATTAAAAAATCAGTTATTCGCTTGAGTATATATTCTTTATTTATTACTAAATAATTATTTTCAGTTTCATACATTGAAAACAAATGTTCTACCAATGTATGTAAAGGAATGTCTGTTTCATTCAATTGATTTGCGCCAACCATTACCCACGCTTTTTGTAATATCGGATGTTCAATATCTATAGCGGTTCCTAATATATCATATTCTAATTTGATTAGTTCTTTCATAACTGGTTCAATATCATTGATGGCGATTTCTAATTGTTGTAATATATTCGAAGGTCTAGGATTGCGAATCAAAAATACAAATTGTTCAAAACTACAACATTTTCGCACTCCCATTATTTTGTCCCACTTTTTGAACATATCAAGCAATCCAGTAATACCATCTAATTTTAATTGTAATATATCCAAAAAATCAAACTTCAAGGTATGTCGAATAGGTATTTTATTCTTAAATATTTTTATGATTCGTTCAATAGATTCTTGTAAGGAATATAATATGCGCTCATAAATAGGAAATTTTTTGTTTGTTATTTCATTTATATCTTTCATACATTGGAATTCACTTACAGCGGTTGAAATACACCCATATATCGTAGTTAATGTATTTAATGTGTCTGATATCATATTATTATATTATAATAGATGATAATTATTTTTATTTTACATCGCACAATTAGATGGACCATACACTAGTACCTTTACCATCATAATAAAATTTTTTACCAACTATTTTTTTATTATTTTCCATAGTTGCCCATAATGAATTATCATAAGCAATATACCACGTTTTTCTATTTTTGTCCAATACACTCATTGGTGTTTGTTTTTTACGTTTCTCTCTTTCTTCGTAATTTTTATTCAATATATCAATCAATAGTTTATTTAATTCTTCGCCGTTTGTTTCTTGTAAGATTTTACCAATACTAGGAGACATCTTTTGTATGATATTTTTCTTTTCTTCATCTGTAAAATAACTCAATGTTCCACGAACTTCTGTGAATAAACCATAGGTTTCTTTCTTTCCATCGATTATATCATCTAATATTTTTCTTGCCTTTGTGCGCGTTTCTTCTTGTTTGCGTTTTTCTTCTTGGCGACGAGTTTCTTCTTGTTTCTTTCTTTCCTCCTCTCTCTTTTTACTATCTTCTATTTCTTTTATTTTATTATTAAATGATTCAATGAGTAACTCATCTACATTTTTATGCGGTCCAATTGAATTAAATATTTTTATTAAATCACTGATATATTTTGTCTTTGCTTCTTCTCGTTCTTGTTTGTTTTTTCCTGTATCAGAAACAGTAGGGCGTGATATTTTATGATTATCTAAAAACATTTCCAATTTGTATATATCTTTCGTATTTTTTTCATTCTCAACTGTTTGTAAAAAGTTTTTATCAATATTTTTTGGATTAAATGAATGATTGATTTCATGCGTAACAATACGGCCGATTGCTTTCATTTTTTCGATTAAGGACATACAACACAATGTAGGTTTAATAATAGTATCATGAACTTTGCTTTTATGGGTTATGTTATCCTTTAATAATTTATCTAGTAGGTCGAAAAAAATTTCGCGTTTATCTTCGATATATTCGTTTAACGCATTACTGAAAAATGTTATAAACTCAGACTTTTCAATAAATGATTTATTCTCTACATCTATGCCTAAACTAGCTAATGAAGTTTTTATTTCTCCAATACTATCACTTTTTGGTTTATAAAAATGGGGGTCGCTTTCCTTCACAATACGTAATCGCATTGTAATAATTTCATCAAATTCACCACCTCCTCTTTTCTTGTTTGTTGTATTTCGTTTACTATTGTTTCTTGATTTATTTTTCTTATGTATCTTCTTACTACTATGAGTATGTTTCATTATATAATAATCATATATAAAAATCTAAACGAAAATCAACCCTACATATCTACATAATATCATATTCATTGTATATTTCAACCACTACAATATAGTAGTATCATCCTAAATTATTTTAATAAAAATTCATAAAAAATTGAATTTGTAAAAGAAAATAAATATATCGCAATAATATAATCCAATATGACCACTTCAATAAATTCAACAACATCCCCCGTCCAAAAAAATATAAACATATCGTTCGATGAATTTCTTCGTAAGCATATGATAAAAAATGATGAAAAGAATGATGAACAGAAAAACCCGACGAATACTCGCATCGGTGATAAAAAATCAAATATATATGGCGGGTCATATCATATTCCGGATGAAGAATACGAAACCTTCTTAAACCTATATTACCGTGATGTCTTATATAAAAACGGTATTGAATATCTGACTGAGAAGCAACGTAATGGCGACGGACCAATTGTCGTTGACCTTGACTTCAGATATGGTATGGATATTAAAGAAAGACAACATACCAAGGAACATATTCAGGACCTCGTTATGTCTTATTTAGATGTTTTGAAAACAATGTTCCAATTTGATAGTTCGGTAAAATTCAATGTATTTGTGCTCGAAAAACCTAGCGTAAATATAATCGCCGATAAAAAACTAGTCAAGGATGGAATTCATATGATTATCAGTATTCAAGCAGACCATGTTATCCAGCGAATTCTTCGCGAACGCGTAATGAAAACCATTTCGGAAAACTGGACTGACTTACCACTAAAAAATAGTTGGGATGATGTATTTGATGAGGGTATCAGTATCGGTTATACGAACTGGCAACTTATCGGTTCAAGAAAACCAAATCACGATGCCTACAAAATTACGTATATATATGAAATTAAATATGACGATACGGATGACGAGATGAGTATGCTTCCTGTCGCGATTCGCAGTTTCGACATGGCTAAGAATATTAAATTCTTATCGGTTCGTTATGCCGGTCATCCGTCATTCTTTATGAAAAGTTCCTTCATCGATACCTATAATCAATATAAGAATTTTCAAGGCGGTTCCGCAATCTCAAATACGATTCGTCATACACCTTCTCCCACGGGTAATGAAGATTTCGATATGGCGGACATTAATAGTTATGTAGCGAAAGTATCCAACGCATCCGAACTTCAATTTCTATTGAATATGTTTCTAGACAAGATTACTTATGATGATTACGAGTTGAAAGAAGCGTATGATTATACAATGTGTTTACCAGAAAGTTATTATAGCGATGGTTCACACAATAAATGGATTCGTGTCGGTTGGGTATTGAAACACATCAGCAATAAACTATTAATTGTATGGGTTGCGTTTAGTTCCCAATGGACGAATTTCAAGTATACCGATATTCCGGATTTATGCGATAAATGGAAAAAATTCGACGGCAATAAAGCACAAGGATTGTCCAAACGTTCGCTGATGTATTGGGCAAGGCAAGATGCTGCCGATAAGTACCATAAGGTATTTGAAGATAGTATTGATTATTTCGTCGAATTTACAATTAATATGGGAAATGGATATGGTACCGATAAGAATAAGCATTGCGGTGATTTCGACCTCGCGCGAGTATTATATCAGTGTTTCAAAAACCGATTTATATGTGTTAGTATCAAAGGAAATATATGGTATCAATTTAAAAATAACCGTTGGGTAGAAGATGACCAAGGAACTACATTGCGTAAAGCGATTTCAATTGAACTTCGCGAAATTTATAATAAAAAAAGTTTCGCTCTATTGAATGGTATTTCTCGCACAAATTCTGTTCCAAATATTCACGGCGGCGGTAACAATCAACCTACCGAAAATACGGATGAAGAACAATCGAATTATAATAAAATTCGCACACAACGCATCTTAGATATATGTAATAACCGTCTATCCAATCGAAATGCGAAAGACAACATTATGAAAGAAGCCAAAGATTTATTTTATGATGGTACATTCTTTACCAAATTAGATTCAAATCCATACCTATTATGCTTCAATAACGGGGTCTTCGATTTCAAAGAAAAAGCGTTTCGTCAAGGCCGTCCAGAAGATTATGTATCGATGTGTACCAATATAGATTATAGAGTGTTAGATGAAACCCGTGATAAAGCAACTATGGATTTGTGCTTAGATTTCTTACATAAATTATTTCCGGAACAAGACTTATTCAATTATATGTATGACCATTTAGCATCCACGTTAATCGGTGTTTCTGCGAATCAAACATTCAATATGTATATCGGTGTTGGCCAGAACGGTAAATCGGTTTTGATTACCCTGATGGAAAAGATTTTAGGCGAATATGTAGGTATTGTTCCGTTAACCTTATTGACTGAAGGTCGCACACGTGTAGGTGGTTTATCCCCAGAAATGGTTCAATTAAAAGGTGTTCGTTATGCGGTCATGCAAGAACCAACGAAAGGTGATAAAATCAATGAGGGTATTATGAAGCAAATGACGAGTGGTATTGACCCTCTACAAGCACGTGCCCCATATATGTTAAAAGCGATTACCTTCATTCCGCAATTCAAATTAGTCGTTTGCTCTAACGTAATGTTGGAAATCAAAAGTAATGACCACGGCACATGGAGACGTATTCGAGTCGTTCCTTACAAATCATTATTCACTGAAAACCCAGTCAGTGATGACCCAGAAAAACCATATCAATTCAAAATCGATAAAAAAATAATCGAACGATTCGATGACTGGAAAGAAGTATTCGCAGCAATGTTAGTAAAACGTGTTCTTGAAACTGACGGTTTAGTAAAAGATTGCGATATTGTTATGGCTGAAAGTAATATCTATCGCGAAAGCCAAGATTACATTTCCGAATTCATTCGCGACAAAATCGTCAAGGACCCTAATGGAAAAATCAAGAAGACCGAGCTCAATAATGAATTCACTATGTGGTATCAATCTACCTATGGGCGTGGCGGACCAAGTCCAAAAGACGTTCACGACTATATCGATAAACAATTCGGCAAGCAGAAAAATCAACTATGGACCGGTATTAAAATCCGTTATGAACGTGATGATTTGGATATACCCGAATTAGATGAAGATGATGGTGTAGACGCGAATGAATTATAATCTCATCGGTGTAAATATATTTGTAAAATTGAATATATTTTTTTTGTTTTATATATTCTATAAGTAATATATAAAATGTCGTTATTAACTAAATTGTTTAACTTTGTGTTGTTTATCACTGCGAAATATAATATAGATGAATCCCATGGTATGAGTCATAGTATGAATGTATTACATAATGCTCACAATATATATGAAAATGAAGTAACAATCAATCCGTTCTTGGTATCCCAAGAAAAAATCATAATGGTTTCCGCTGTATTACACGATTTATGTGATAAAAAATACATGGATGAAACTGAAGGAATATACATGATTGAAGAATTTCTAGAAGATAAAATGGAAAAATATGAAATTGATATTACAAAACAAATAATAAGCACCATGTCGTATTCAACTGTGAAAAAAAATGGGTTTCCTAAATTAGGTTTATATCAACATGCTTATCATATTGTTAGGGAAGCAGATTTATTAGACGCCTATGATTTTGACCGTTGTATGATTTATAATATTCATAAATTAAATGGAAATATAGAACACGCATATATTGATGCTTATCGTTTATTTCAAAATAGGGTTTTTAAACATAGAGATGATGGTTTATTGATTACGCATTATTCAATAAAACAGTCAAATATATTGGAAACCAACGCATTGAATAGAATAGATACTTGGCGAAAAATACTAAACAAACCTATATTACAATAATATTATGAGGCTCTAACTGCTGGATTACCAGTTATAAAAGATAAAATATACTTTCCTAGATATAATAAAAATCGTTCAAATGGTAAAATGATATATGGATAAATGAGAACCCCCGCTATAATAGCCAATTTAATATAAAAAGATAAAGTCTTGCTGTAATATAAATAATATATCAAAATAGCAAGTAAGGTAAAATAAAACATAGACATATAAAAAATAGCATTATTTATCACATACAATTGTTGACTCTGATAATTTGCTTTTTGGCCATCGGTAGAATAATTGTTTTTTAATTTTTGGATTTCTGTGTCTAATTTACTATTTTCAACCGCAATTGTATCATAATATTTAATATCGTTTTTAATTAGAGTATCATATATAATTTCTTGTTGTTCATCCGTTAAAGCTTCCGCACCTTCCTGAAAAGATTCGGTTACTCTTAAATTATCTAAAAGCCCTGTATTATTACTTGCTTGAACATTGTATGAAGCATTTAAATTATTGAAATTCGTATTTAATGTTTTGTAATTATTTTGTAATGTTTTATAATCACCTACACATTTACCATAATTAGTATTCAACGTTGCGTAACTTTTATCTAATGTATCATATTTTTTCTTGATATCTTTATATTTCGTATTCGCGTCATTATATTTCGCATTTAAATTTTTTAAATCCTTCTCACATTTTTCTTTTTTATCTCTTTCTCTTTCTCTTTGTTTTGGACAACTACTCATACTATATTATATACTTTATATATAATATAGATTTTAATATTTTGCATAATCCTTAAATTCATTGGGGGAATTAGGTTTTATTGAGTCATTTACTATTTTTAACCCACTCACATTCATATCTCCATTAATAACCGCATAATCGATGGTAGTGAAACCATTCGTAGCAGTAACACACATTGAATTTCCACTATCCCATTGAGTTGTTTCGCCACAACAATCTTTACCTATACATCCACTTAATCCACCCAACAAATCACCACTTGATTGTTGTGTTTCGCGCGCTTTTACTTGTGCCGCTAATTTTTCTTCAGCAGATAATATGGTTGGTGGTTTATAATCAATTTCTTCATAGTTCATATTATTATGTACCATCAAATTACGAAATCTATAATACATTATAATGATTGAAATGGGTATTAATAAAATCAACATAACTTCAAATACAATTGACGGAATAAAAGGTAAATATCGTTGAGCTAATACAATCCCTACAAACAATACTATTACAAATGTTATAAATAACATAATCTTAATGTAATCTGTATATCTTAAACGATAACTATTATTCAATTGAATTAATCTTTTCTGTTGTTGTAATGAATCATCCACTGTTTGTTTCTTTAATAATAATCGTTGTTTCTCAGCATCAACTATATTTATCACATCTTGCTGTTTTAATATTACGTCGTTTGTGTTTATTACCTGATTATTCAAATTTTTATATAATTGTCCCAAATTTGTTGAAATATCTGATTCAGTACTCATTTATATTATAAAACTATTATAATATAATATAATATTTAATTTCGTAAAAACATAATACTTCCTAAAATTAATATAGCCATACTAATAGAACCAATGATAAATACATTTTTTTCTTGTATCGCATATTCATTTACATCGCTTTGTAAAGCATCCACTGTTTTTGGTTTTTCATCATTCAAATATAACAAAGTATTACCACTATAATCATAATTTGAACTCAATAATGCTGATTTTACAAAATAATAGCCGATCAAATCGTTTGTTAATTTATTTGAATTTAGATTGACTGTTTTATTCAATTCTGTTGTATCATTTATTATTTCATTCAATGGCTGTATTTGCATAATTTGTGTATTACCTACATTACCCTCAACAAAACCACGACTATCAAAATTTTCAACTAATTTATTCACCGATAATACTTCATAGCTAGAATATGGTTTATATCCACCACAAGAACCACACGGCATTTTAACGCTAGATATATATTCTGTAGAACTTATTTTGTTCTCATTATAGATTTGAAAATTCATATTAGAAAAACTTTCAGTAGGTTTTATATTCAATAATAAATTATTATTACCTTTTATATTTAATTCTGTAATCGTAGCAGTAGTTCCTTGAAATAATTGTGAGATGACTAAACGGAAATATGAATATTTAATAATAGATTTTGCTACATATCTTATATTACTATTCGTAGTAGGAGAACTTGTTAATGATTGTTTATCTAATAGTACCCATATAAGTCCATCAATTGAACCCAATAATGCGAATTTACGAGGGAAATTACTAGACCGAATACTATATTCCGCTAAATAAACTGAATATGGGATTTGTATTTGTATCCATTCGCCATAATAATGTTCATTACCAACTAAGGTAGACCAATATAGCGTATCACTTCCACCCACAAAAGAGGAAGGAATCAATCCATTAAACGCAGCTCTCGTATATGTTTTTCTTTCGATATTTAAATTTCCACTAATATCTCCGGAACGCCAAAATGTATTGGTACTTCCATCAAACGCATGAAACGTATTGTGACTATTATCACTGTATGATGATGAAGTCGCCAAATACATACCATTTTGAAATGATTTATTTGCATCATTCAAGTCATTTACATATAATATATTATTAGTAAATCTATCTGGAGGAGGAATAACTTGTATTGAATTCATAATATATACTAAAATATTATGATATTATAATTGTGAAAACGAATAATATAATAAAGAAGATGCTAAAATAGTTAATAAAACACCAGACAACATAGTAGCATCATATACTGTTTTATATTCGCTATTATATAACGAATCCTTTGTTTTATATACTTCTTTCAATTTATCATCTAATTCTTGTCGTTGCTGTATGTTGTCTCGGTAATTATTCATTATATAATTATGAGAACCGTCAACCACCACATTATTTTTTAAATTTGAATTTTCTATTACCTTTGTATATGAATCAGTTACTTTTGTAAATTGAACCGAAAAATCATTATACCCATTTTTAATATATATATTGTATTCTTTATTAAAATTGTTCACATCATTAATAACAGTATTACCATTTATTGTATTTAATCTAGAATTTGTAGTCAATCCTTCTATGATAGGTAGTGTATTCATATTATATACTAATTATATATTTCTATTTGTATAAATCAATCCTATTAATACAATTATACCTATTCCTAAATTAACGGTTTTTACAATAGCAGTATTATATTCATTTTTTGTATCTAAATAATTTTGATCAGAACCAATATGATTATGTTGTATTTGAGTTAATGCGAGTGCTTTATCCTTGTTTTTACATAATTCTTTATGATTACAGTCTAATATATTATCATTTGATGAACTGTAATTCGTTATATTACAACTAGTATCCCATTTTGTATCATATGGTTTTAAAACATTACATCTCATTGCTGAAGGCATTTCATTATTATTTTCTGCTTTTACATAAAAAAAATCATTTGCGCTATATCCTACTAACACATTTGTATAATCAGTCATTTATATATATATTCTATTATTTTTCTATACACAAACCCGATAATAATTATATTTCAAGGCAGTCATACTATCCCTTTCAAATTTACACACTTGACCAGGACGTAAGCACATAGCTAAAGCTTGTGGGTCAAATCTAGAAATTTCTGGTAATTGAGATAATTGTTTAATGCTATATTTTTCTTTTAATTCTTTTAATTCTTCTTCATTTAATACAGTGCAAGCAGGAACTAATGTATGATTTAATATGTTAAATTGTAATCGTTTTATATTATGAAGAACAATAAATAATCCATCATGGTCAAATAGATATTTCAAACGGGTTTGCGTCGTATCATTGATATCATCATCCATAATAATAATTAATGTGTCTTTTTTGGTTAATATATTTTCAATCGTGTATAAATCTTCAATAAAATTATCTAGTTGTTGCTTTAATTGTTTGGTATCTAAACAATATTTTACATATATTTTTGTATTATTAGATTCATGCGTTAGCAACATATCTAATTGTTTATTTTTATACATTGCGTCAATTTCATTAATGGTGAACCCATTGTATTCTTCAATTTCATAATTTTGGTATTCCAAAATTTCTAAAATGGTTTTTCTAGACTTGTAGATACTTAAAACACGGTTACTTGTTGTAGACATTCCTATATAAATAATATATATCTTTATATATTATTTATCTTTTAATCAATTTTTTACACTTTTTTTATAACCAAGTTATTAAAATCAATTGTTTTCGCTTGTGGTGCGTCTCCTCCTGAACTAACCGGCGCATCTACTTTTGGTTTTGCGGATACAGCTAAATCAGTTAATGTGCTTAATTTTTCTCCGCCACTTTGAATAACATTTGGAACTATATTGCTATCTTCTGCTGTAGCATTTGGTTCGCCCGATGAAAAATCATTTCCACCATTCATTATTTTAAATACGGGGGCGAAATTAATAGCAGGTGTTTGTTCGTGTACTCCGCCATATTTAATATTAGATGGATTTGGTTGTGCAGGAGTCGTATTATTATTCACAGATACGTGTTCATTATAGGTAAAATCACCTGGTCGATATATATCCATTTTCGTTACTACTTTAATGCTATCTTTATCATCCATTCCTTCTAAATTATCGGTCTCAATTGTAATAAATCGGTCTCCTACATTTCTTATTTTCCATATTCTATTTGGTAAAAAATCACCACGGAAATGAACCACTTCTCCTTTCACAAATTTACTTTCTAATGCTTCTGTTCCTGTTTCTGAACTATATGGTGGAGATAAAGATGGGGTGGATGGTTTATCCAAATTATCAAAAATATCTAACATACGTTCTTCATGCTCCGCAAATTTATATTTGGGAGAAGAATTTGGATTAAAACCAGGGGAACCACTCTCGTCAAATACATCATCTTCATATAATAATTTCACAGGTGAACCAGGAGCAAATGGTGGTGAATAATCATCTGTTGGAGCATATGGTGGCGAATCTGGCGATTTCACACTATCAGGAGAAGAATCAGGCGATAATGATTTCATCTCGAATTTTGGTTTTTCTTTTCGTAAAGCAACTTTAATATCATCCACTATTTTTTGTGGTTCAATATGATTCGTAGACAACAATTTATCGACATTATTGGAATATGTCAAGTTCTCTAATTGTTGAATATTATCTTCCGTTATAATACGCATTTGAACATTTATCGTTTGTAATTCTTGTATCAATAGTTTTAAAGTATATGGAATACATACAACACTGAAATCACGTCCATATTTCGTTACATTATTGATATTCATATCTTTATCAGTTAATGAACCAGTAAATTTAATAGGACCATCGGCCATAGGACTAATAAACAAATGCTTCGCTGGATTATATATCGCAATTAAACCAGTTTTATTACAGACAGCCATATAATATTTATCACCTCGTTCCATCATAGATTCACGTAAGAAATCTGCGGTTCCGTGTGATATCACTGAATCACGTTCCATTTCACCAATACGTAAACCACCGTCATTTGCTCTTCCGGCAACAGGTTGCCTAGTTAATGCGGTTCGTGGACCCAATGGACGGTAATTGATTTTATCTTTTACCATATGTTTTAATCGCATATAATAATTTGGACCTATGAAAATTTCTGTTTCGATTTGTTCTCCAGTCATACCATTATATAATATTTCATTACCCGATGAATGAAATCCGGCTTTTGGTAGCATTTCACCAAATACACCGATTTTAGAACCTTTATTATTAAACGCTGTACAATCACCAAATCCACCATAAAACGCACACGCTTTTCCAATAATACATTCTACCAAATGACCAATCGTCATACGTGAAGGAATTGCGTGTGGGTTCACGATCATATCTGGACGAATACCATCTTTGGTGAAAGGCATATCTTCTTCTGGAATCACTAAACCGATTGTTCCTTTTTGACCCGCACGAGAAGCCATTTTATCACCTATATTTGGTATTCTTTCTTCGCGCACTCTTACTTTCGCTATACGCTGACCTTCTTCACTTTCCGTAATAAATGTTTTATCGACCACGCCTAATTGACCCTTTTTAGGGGTGATAGACATATCCCGACGGATTCCTTTATTTGTGCTATCACTTGCTGATAATCCAATTAATATCGTTTTATCATCTACAAAAGAGTTCTCTTTAATAATACCAAATTTATCCAATTTACTATAATCGTGTCCAGGTTTTTTCTTATCTACTCTTTCTTCATCTTCAATATTGGTAAATAATTGTTCACTCATTACACTATCGCCTTCAATCGTTTTTTCTTCGTGTGCTTCATATGTGCTATAATAAGTAGTTCTAAATAAACCACGCTTCAATGCTCCTTCATTAATCAAAATAGCATCTTCCACATTATAACCAGTGTAACACATAATTGCTACAATTGCGTTTTCACCATATGGGTTCTCTTCATTGTTGATATGTTCCAAATATCGCGATTTAATCAATGGAATTTGGCCCGAACATAATACAACAGCGGTCTTATCCATACGAACTTGATGATTGGTATGATATACTGAACAAGCTTGTTTACTTTGTCCGCAAGAGAATGAATTACGTGTCGCTGGATTGTTCTCGGGGAAATTAATTAAATTACACATCATACCAAAAATAAAAGACTCGTGTATTTCCAAATGAGTATGTCTATTGTTCTTCACTAATTCTTCCATATTCATCGCAATTAACGCATCTTCGCTTTCATTGCTATCTACATATTCAATGATTGCTTTTTTCTCCATAAATCGTTGTAATTTTTCAGGATTGACTTCACTTTCAATACCTTCATATAATTCATTTAATTCATATATATTATAATTATTTGGTTTAAAATCTTCCAATTTCTTTTTATTAAAACCAGTGGTTAATTCATCCCATGAAAAATCATTGTCTATTATTTTTTTCAATAATGTTTTGTTTTCAAACCACATTTTACCAGTTTCTTCATCTTTATAAAAAATAGGTCTACAAATACGCCCACTATCAGTATAAATATAAATGGTCTGTTGTTTTATATTGAACGTAGCACTAATATAAATAGGCAACAATCCATTACGACGGAATAATTTAATTTTGCGAACCGCTTCTACCGGGTCTGTTCCAATAGAACCCGCCCACAAACCATTTAATATAATTTTGGTCATTCTTGATAACATCATGGGAGAACAATCTTCGATTTTTTTCATACTAATCTTTTCTCTTAACCATCCTAACATTTGTTCTCTTGGTATTCCTTGTGATACATACGCTGATATGGCCAAATGTTTATGAATACCAATATTCGCACCATCGGGTGTATCGATTGGGTCAAATAACCCCCATTGCGTACTATGTAATACACGTGGTCCAACCAATTTTACACTAGAATCTAACGGTAAATTCGTTTTACGTAGATGCGACATCATCGAATTAAACGACAAACGGTTCAAATCTTGAACAATACCTATACGTTTGGTATGTGTTTCCGCACCCCAATTACCTTTGAATGCCTTTTTAAACCCAGTTTCTACGATACGTTTATTGAATATTTCTTTGTAAAAATCTTTCACCAATTTTTGTAAATTATTTCCATAAATCGATTCTTTTAAATTAATTCTTTTATCGAATTCTAAACTAATATGTTTTTGTTGTTTTGTATAATATTCGCGAAATAAATCGTGAATAAGAGAACCTACTAATTCTAATCTCTTATATTTGAAATTATCACGGTCGGTTGGTGGTTCTAATCCAGTTTGAACACACAATAATCGGAATACAATATAACCAAGATAATATGCCTTGTTCAAAAAATTGGTTTCACCAATGTGTGGTAAAAAGTAATCGGAAAGAATATGTAAAACACTCGCAATTGTTTTTCCTTTGGTTAATAAAGAAAGATATTGAAGAGCAGTTCTCTGCGTCATAATAATCGACGCATCGTGAACAGATGGTATAAATAAATCAATCATCGAATCGTATTTATTCAAATCTAATAAACACATGGTGATGATTTCTTTATCACTGATAATGCCTAACGCACGAAATACAATAAACAATGGAACGGGCTTACGTATATTTGGTATGTTTACTACAATATTTTTATTCGTATAACTTTTGGTAGGGGTCAACATTTTTACGGATAATGTTCGGATAGGTTTTGATACGTTTTCAGAAACCGAACGTATTTCGGCCGAATACATGACTTCTTCATCATTCACATCACGAATATACAACATATTATCGGCGAATTTTTCTTGAGTAATGACCGTTTTTTCTTTTCCATCAATAATAAAATAACCACCCATATCATTTGAGCATTCACCCATCGTATGGCGTACTTCTTTTGGTAATCCACTCAATACACAAAAATCAGATTGAACCATAATAGGAAATTTACCCAAATATATTTTTTCCAGAACGGTGTTGTATGTTTGTGTATTTCCTACCATAGATTTTTCGGTCGCTTCTCTAATAACTTCACTTTGCGCAGGAGTTAATTCGTCCAATTTTACTTCTTTCTTTTTTGTTATTTTCACTTTCGCTCCTCCTTCTAGTAGTTCTCGCTCGGCCTTTTCGCGTTTGTGTTGTTTTATTTCATTTAAACGTTCATCCGTCAATTTACCATTTCCATATTGTTCAATTTCTAACAAACGATTGTTTGCGTTTTCATCTTCACTATCGCTATCGCCCCCAAACATTTCAATATCTTCTATACCCATCAATTTAGGTTGTTCAGTTGAGCCTAAAATATCTATAAATTCAATTTCAACGTCATAGTGTATCGTCATTCCATACGTCATATTTCGCAAACGGGCTTCGTTTGGAAACATATAATGACTATTTTTATCATCATATATGGTTGGTTTGCCGAAATATATTTTACTTCCATCTTTACCACCCAAATACATGAAACATTTGTTTCTATAATCATTGATTGTTTTATCGAAATTCGTTTGTATTGCGATTGGATTCTTCTCCTTAAAAAGTTTGAAAATTCCGTTTTTGAAAAAATCGTTATAGGATTCTACGTGATGTCTTACTAAAGATTGTGGATTGTCTGTGAAATATTTATCGATTATTTTCCATATAGTAGAATTATCCATTCGTATATAAATTACACAATATATTTTATTACATAAAATTTGTTTATACTGTTTTTTATTTTAGTAGAATTTTTTTGTAAGTAAAGTTTTAATAATTATAAAATATATTTAGGCGCTTTAGTAAAAAATTTCTTAAGTTAAATTATAATGAATAAACTCGTTGATTTGTTTTTCGGCACAGTGGGTAAAGATTGGTGTTTAATCAGTTTTATCATGATTATCGTCGCCTTCATTGGTTTACTTGGCTCTATCGCAGCAGCTCTTGTTGCTATCTTCAAGATTAAGAAGTTCAGTTTCACTACCATTTTCGCCATTTTATTGGGCGTATTTGTGAACGCTGTTATGTACATGCAAACTCGTGTGATTTACACGATGTGTGTAAATTCACTTAAATAATTTAGCAATTTATTTCTACAGTTAAACTATAGAAATGAATGATATTATGGATACGTTGTTTGGTTCTCTAAGTAAAGATTATTGCATCTATTTTTACTATTTATCCATTTTAGGATTTATATTTATGGTTGTTGTTCTCCTTTCTTCCTTATATATTGGAATTACAAAGGGTAAAGGTGTGAATTTTTATATTAAAATGCTTTCCATTGTCCTAGGTTATACTATTTTCTATTTCCAAAATAGATTATTATATTCCATGTGTAGCGGTAAAATGTAAATTTCGTTTGTAAATATAAAATGCTTTTTTACTATAATATAAGAAAATGGATATTTTATATTATAGCAATTTTTGTAAACATTCACAAAAAGTTTTACAAACTCTAGCAAAAACATCAGTGGTTGATAAAATCAGTTTTATTTGTATTGATAAACGTGTTAGAGACCCTAAAAACAATCAAATCTATATTCAATTAGAAAATGGTGGTAAAGTTGTCTTGCCTCCCAACATACATAGTGTTCCCGCATTGTTATTAGTAAAAAAAAATTATCAAGTCATATACGGAGGAGATGATATAGTTCAGCAATATCAACAACATATTACATCCATGACGAACAAAGCTACTGCTCAACAAGGAGAACCTATGGGATATATATTAAACAGTAGCAATAATTGTAATATTGTATCTGAACAATTTACCTTTTACAATATGTCTCCGGATGAACTCAGTTGTAAAGGCAATGGTGGTATGCGGCAAATGTATAATTATGTATCGGCAAAAGATGATACTTTTGCGATTAATACACCTCCTGATACATATCGTCCAAATAAATTATCCAATAGTATTACCATAGATACATTACAGAAACAGCGAACAGAAGAAATGGGACAACTGAACCAACCGCCTAGAATTATATAAAAAATGCGGAAAAATAATATAAAGGGTTTCTCATAATAATTTTATAAGTGATTTCAATGTCTGAAAAAAGTAATATATTAAAAGCATTCAATACCCATTTTTTCGATTTTTTAGACGATATTATTAATATTTTTCCAGAAAATAAAGATTTACCTGTATCCAAACACTCATTTGATATGATTAAACGAGCCAATCCAACCGCAATTATTAAAGCTTGGTATAAATTTATATATCTACCATATTTTGAAATTATTAATAGAGGCGAAATAGAATTCTTTTATGAAAAGGACTATAATGATGATGTAGGACATTTGGCGAATTCACAATCGATTATGCAAATTATAGATACATTGCGACAACCTGTGAAAGATATGAGTGATACAAATAAAGCGCATACTATGAAATACTTACAAAACTTGAGTAGATTGTCTGAAGTGTATTCAGGATTATAAACCATTATAATTATATATGATACCGCATCATATATAATTTTGTATATTTATTTATTTGTCTCGTTCAAAAAACTTTTCATATACATTCGTCTATCATAATTCAAATGATAGATTAATTCACGTGGTTCCATCTTTTCAAAATATTCTTTCACTACTCTGCGTTTCACAATGATTGGCTCTTCAGTTTGTAATGATGGTAAATATACTTCATGATGGATTTTAAAGACGTGTGGAGCATATTTTTTTGAGATTACGATTTCTTGTTTTTGAATATAATAAGATAAATACGATATATGAACATTATTGATGAAATTTTCAAAATCCTGGTAAAAACGATAAAACAAACCACGATATTGTGGGAAATAATATAAAAAGTCTTTCACTTTATTCATACGGCGAACGCATAAATACTGGTATTGTAAATTAGGATTATTTCCACGTAATAATTTGATTTCTTCATAAGAAGCGTTCTTGATACAAGTTCTATCTCCTGTTTTCAAATGTACGCACATTACCCCTATACTCGTAAAATCATTCTGTATAGAACAATAGGTTTCTTTCGCTTCATCATACGACGCGACTTTGTATTGCTTAGGTAGTTGAATATTACTATTCGCAAATACTTCCCAAGTTCCAAATACTGTTGGTGGAATATATTTTACTGTATTATCTCCTACTTTTTCATATACCGCTACTAAATATAATTTTGGTGATGGAATCGTTAACACAATGTGATTCTCGGGATGTTGTAATACAAAACTATATGAATAAGTTTTGGGTAAATATTCCAAAATAGCCAAATCATTTAATTCCTGACCTTCTTTACTACACATCGCGTCCATAAACATTTGATAAAAGGTTAATTGTTTTGTTTTATCCGAATCTACATCGTATTGATTTCGATAATAAAAATAAGAACAACCCACCGCGCCTTTGGACGCGATTTCCCATTTTTGAATTCGGTCATCAAAAAACAAATTTATCATTGTCCCTTCTACGATTTCATTTACCAATATATCATCATTGATTTCCGAATATTTTTCATAAAAATTATTATTTGTTAATGCCTTTGGAGGAGAAAATGATAAAATACGATGTTCAGGTGCTGCGGTAGTAATAATAGAACGATAATAGGTATTTTCAACATTTTCTACTGTTAATTTGTTTTTATCATATTTTAAAATACCATATTGCGTATCATTTTTAAGATAAGTTTTCATAGTAATAATATCTTTGGAAAAGTTTTCAACATCCACTGTATAACACACGGTTTCATTCATATTTTCTACTTTACTAGACATATTATAGTGTAATACCGATTTTATCTTTAATTACTTTCTATTTTTTATATTTTGTGTAAATATAATTTAGTTCTTTATTCACATAAAAAATTTAACACTATATAATAAATGGAAGATACAGATACAGAAAAACATATTATCTATGAAAAATCTTTATCATTTGAATTAGGCGATATTATTCATATATTAGCGCCGTCTAATCCTGATATTCATGAAATGAGTTATTTGATAACATATATCAACGATAATAAAATGATACTCATCAATATTAGTAATTTTAAACGATATCAATTGAATATATTGCCCAATGGATATATTAGTGATGAAAGTATTACAGCCATTGAAATATTAAGCAGTAGTAAAGAAAAAGGTTATTGTAGAATGAATAATTTACTCCCAAATACTTGGATTGATGTTCATTTTGGTGGTGAAGCTCCCGCGGTTATTACCGGCCAAATTACTAATTTAGAAGAAGATATGATTGAAATTACCACTTTTCCAGATTTAGTTGTAATGTACATTGATTTCGAATACAAAGGTATTCCTGAACATATTCCTATTGAAAAAATTGTAATTCGCAAACCACCCACCAGTATGAATAAACAAAGTTCTCTTGCCTCTTTAAAAGAAAAGGTAGAAGAAGGCGAAATAGATAATATTTTACAAGATAGTTTACTAGACAACAAAGCGACTATTGAATTTACTGAAATGGGAGAAAGTATTATAGATATACCGAAAGATGCCGAAAAGGATGTGAATATCAATAATATACTCGAACAAGAGTTTATCGAAGGTGATGCGATTGTTTTCGGTGAAATGTTGGAAGACATTACAGATATTGTCGAAATTCCCGAAGGACAACAGAGATATAGTATTGAAGTCCAAGTGAATGATTTAATGGATGAATTATTATCCACCATTCCAAACAGTCAGAGAACCAAAGTTGTTATGGATGATATACATTTATTAATCGAACGTTTCAAACAATTAAGAGAACTTTTTTCAAAATTCGATAACAACAAAAATATTAGTGATTTCAAGAAAGTTGGACCATTATACAAACCACTCGTTGATAAATTATACAATTTGGATTTTAAATTAAAATGGGTTTTACCTGTTGTTTCCAATGTTAAACCTGGTCTATTTGATGGAGGTGCTGGTATATTTGATAAGCGCGCCATTATAGATATGTATGAAACACAAATGGATTATTATAAAAACAAAAAGACCACCCAATTTTCTACCTACTCCACTTTACATAATGAATATAGTAATGCCCTAAAACCATTTAATGACGTAAACGACCCTAACAAATTTATTACTAATAAACAGGTTCTCGCGGATATTGATACAATCATTGATAATTTGGGAAATTATAAATCGGAAACTATAAAACCAGTCAATAGCATGCGGCGGGGCTTTGCGTACGAAAAACGTATTACCCAATTTGTAGTTCAACGATATAATTTGGGCTTGACGAAAATGGGCGAAAAAGTAATGAAGAATGGGAAAAAAGTATATGTTCGAGAATCTATGATACCAAATGATAAACTATCATTGAAATCTCTTATTATGTTGCCTTCCTCCGTCATTCAATTCTCAAAAATTAATTTACCAATGACCAGTATGTTAGAACGTTCCAACTTACATAATGATTTTTTTATGTTATTCCGTGCTTTACACTCAAAAACGGATATTATTCCTCATACCATTGAAAATTTCGAAAATGAAATCAATTATGAAAAAATAGAAGCGGATTCCAATATCAAATTTTTATCCAAAATCGAAGAATATTTGTTATCCGATGAAATAGGCGACGATGAGGATAAATTTCAAAATATGTTGAACGTTATTGTTCCTAGAACCAAATTATTGATAAAAGTATTTCAAAAGTATATCAAGAACAAAATTTCGTTTATTGATGTTGTTCAGGCATTAGAACCTTTTATGGTATATACGAACGATATTAGTTATAAACAGTATATGGAAATACGCTATTTTATTAAAAACAAGATTTTTGATATTAAAAAGCAATTTGCGGAAAAAGCCTATAAAATGAGCGCATTGCGAAACGCCAAATACGATGTTCCAACCGCGATAAACCCTATTTTCAATTTGATTGATGCGAAAAAAGAATTTATCGATGCTTTCTATGAAAACTATAAATTGTTAACGAAAAATAAAGAGAAAACAAACATTTCCGAAACAGAAGTATTATCTTATATGAACCAACTTGATAATGGTAATTTTTACAGTTATTTGATAAAATCTTTATTGATTGATTTGGTCACCCCTGATAATTTAATGAATCTATTATCGAAACCAAACGTGGATGAAATGAGTGATGTTGAAAAAATCAAGCCGGGTGATTGTGTGCGCCGTTATTTGTCGAAACAATATAGTAGTTTAAAAGAATTACAAAAAGACAATAATAATGATGATGTATATTATGATAAAGAATTGGATGATACACCCTATGATATATTGAAAAAATACAAGGAGGAACAAAAGAAAATGTTGGCGGATGAATTCATTGAATACTTGGCTGAGAACCTTGTTCAAAAACATGATTGTCCACCCGCATTATCAAAAGATTTGGCAAGAACATTAATTCATGGAAAAAAAGAAGTGAATGACGGTGATTATGCTATCTTAGAAATTAGACCTGTTTTACCCGCAGGTGTAGATATTTCAACATTATCTAAAAAAGAACAAGAAGAAATTGAAAATGAAGCCGACCTTCGCAAAAAAATAGAATATTATCGTCGCATTAAAAATGTATGGACACACGATAAAGAAATATCCGAAGAAGCATTTATTGATACTAATACTTTATTCTGTAATATTAGTTCATCTTGTTATAAAAATACGAAAAATAACATTTGTGAAACCTTAAATCAAACCGAAGACCGTTTAAAGAAACTAAGTCGTGAAAAATTAGTCGGTGAATTTGATAAACGTTATGTTATATCCGTAGAAGAATTGGAAAAGTCGTTAGAACACGATATAGAATTTTATCGTAAACGATTATTAAAATTACAAATATTAAATGATATACAACGTCATAAAGCAAATAATTTGGCGTTTGAATTGGGAAAATTATCGAATACCGAAGAAATTATCACTTCCCCCTACTTAAAATTACGCGATTTAATCCTATCACAAGAAGATTTTACTAAAAAACAATACGATATTGTGCGTTTCGTAGATAAATTCTGTCGCGACCCAATGATTGACCATTTGAGTGAAAGCCCTTACTGGAAATATTGTATAGAAACCAACACTAAATTAATGCCTAGTTTCTTATATAAATTAGCATTTACATTTATAACTGGTGGGGATTATGCATTGGCGCAAATAGAATTATGTAAAGAAATCGGCGGAGATGACGATGGTGATTCTATCTATGATAAACATAGTGGTTTTTCTATCCGTAAAATAGATTATAGCACCGAAGAAGGTTATGACGAAGCCGGTTTCCGCGTAAAGACACACGATATCATGGAAAAAGATTTGGGTGCTATGATTATTGAACAATTAACCAGAAAACAAGACAAAGTATTTGAAAATGAAAAAACCGAAATGATTTATAATATTTACAAAACGGTATGTATGAATATAGATATTGATATGAATGTATTAGAAGAATTCGTCCTATCCAAAACGAGTGAAATTATGAATAAAGCCATTAAAACAGAAGAAAAATATCGCGAAGAATCCGAATTGAAAGAGAAAAACACCGGAAAACCATTGGAGCCATTTACTGAATATTATAATAAAATGATCATTGTTATTACAGGTGCGGTCATATTGGTTGGTATTCAAACGGCTATTCCTTCGTTTCAAAATCGTAAAACATTTCCTGGTTGTGTTCGTTCGTTCAATGGTTATCCATTAGCCGGTATAGAAGATATGACTTCTTTAAAATATATTGCGTGTGTTCTCGATGGTAGTAAATCAAATACAATACCTTGGAAATCTATGAAACAATTGAACCCGAATACAATTGTAGAGAGAATGAAGGTTATATTAGAAAAATCTATCTTGAAACGAAGTGATATTATAGAATTATATTTGAAAAAGAAAGAATATTTGGTATTAAATCCAGATATTGTATTGAATGACGCACATAGTATTCAAAAATGGGTTCATTTCTTACCGCCCGTTGTTGATTATTCCATTGTGAAAACGACAAATAACGTATCCGCCGATTTCCATAAAGAATTTGTGAATTTATTACAAGAGGGTAAAATCATCCAGCACCAAAATTACAATATTATAAAAAGTAAATCGGCTCAATATGGATATGCTATTATTGAAAGTATAAATAAAATAGTGAAATCGAAGGATGAATTATTGATGACTTCAGGATTAAAACCATTTATGGAAAATGCTTGTTGTAATGAAAGTAATATGGTAAATCCTATCCGTTATTTTGCGAAGGACAATGAGAACATTAATGTATATTTAACCGTCGCTTCAAAATTAGGATTGGTTATCAAAAATGTAAAGGATATTTCTCGTCCTTTTATGTTCTACCATGAAGGATTTACAGGAATAAAATATCCGGCTATTCCGCTAGGACATTTGGAAGAAAATATATATGCGGCTTTCATCCATTATTGTAATTATGACCGCAATTTGCCTGTTCCAGAAAAATTAAAATCTTTATGTAGTGAAAAACCACCCGGATATCAATCCACCTGGACAATACAAGAGAAGACCGAATTTTTAAAGAAAAATGGAAAGCGATATACGGTTGAAAATTTACATCAATTGATGACTATCATTGCCGAACAAAATGTAGTTCATACAAGCAAACCAATTGTATTTACCAAAGTGGATATATTGAAAGACGTATTACAAAACTTGGATTTACAAAATACGCACATTATTGATTTAACCATGAGAGAACTTTTACGCGATGTATTATCTGCCCATGACCCTGCGAAAATGGTACATGAAGCTACCGCCGAATTAAATAATTTGAAAGACCATTTATATGAACAAAACAATCTATTACGAGAAACAATTCTACAATTTTTAAAAAAATACGGTTCAAAAACGTTGAAAACGATTGATTTAGAGAAGATTTTGAATTATATTTCAACCATACACTCCTGGTTAAATAGTAAAGAAATTAAAACATATACAGATGAAGAAATATATTCCTTCAGTCAATATATTAAAAATGTTATATACTCATTGACTACCGTATATCCAACAATGATTTTGAATAAACACAGTATAGCAAGTCACGCAATCCCACGTCATTGGGGGTTTTCAAAAAACGATATGGAAAACATACTAAGCATGCAACATTCATATTATTCAAAAATGGGATCCTTACATAATGATGAAGTATTGAACCGGTTATTATTAAAAATTTCTTCTAACTTAGAGAACTTACAACTTTTCGCCAAGAATATACCCATCATTAGTCCATTAGAAAAAGACAATATAGAATATTATTCGCTGTTTGATAAATATACTACTATTTCTTTATTTATTCATTGTTTTTATGTAGCCATCAACGAGTACATCAATCTAAGTAAAGATAACTTGTTGTTGGTTGCGGATAATGAACGTAATAAACAAACCCGCCGAGAAAATATTCGAGAAGAAAAATACGATGTCGTAAATAGCGCCGTTGAAAATATAACAGATGAAAGTTTCATAGAATATAATGACGAAATACAAGAAATGACTTTGGAAAGATTAGATATAACAGATTTAAGTGAGAGAGTGTGTAAATTATTAACGATCTTTTTACAAATGGAGGATAAAAATAAAAAGGCAATTAATTTTTCATATGATAATATTATGCATTATGTAGGTCGCGACAAAAAGAAAGAAAAAGATAAAATCGTTAAATTTTTCGGAAGTATGAGTGAAGAAGAACGTAAAGTAGAAGATTTAATGAAAAACTATAGAATCGGACGATGGAATGTAGGACAACAAAAAAGCTTAGTGAAATATAATAAAAAGACAAATGAACGTGAAATAGATGAAGCCGTTGAATTTTTGAATCAAGATATTGACGAAGGTGGAAATGTAATGACCGAATTAATGGGAGATCTATACTGGCTTAAAAAAAATCCTATGAACGAAATATCACGAAATGTAGTAGGCGAAAATGTGAATGAATTAGAACAAGAAGCAGATGAAGAACATAATGAAGAAGCGGACGCAGAGGGTTATGATATTACGGAATTAGGCGAAGATTATGATGATGGTGATTATTATAACGAAGACGACGAATTTTAGTAGTAAAATCCGAAAAATAATTTCAAATTATATAATAGAATATAATTTGAAAATGCCGAATATCAAAGGTTTTGTTAGATATCATAAATTAAATGTCGCAATTTTTATTTTTTTGATATTGTTCTCTATCATACATTTCATAAAGCCCGCTTTTCTATACAATAATGAAGGGGGATTTAGGCCATTTGGGGTAGGATATAAAAATAAAACAGTCATTCCTATTTGGGTAATATCCATTATTTTAGCCATCTTATCCTATTTAGCCGTTTTATACTATTTAATGAATTTTTAATCGTTTTTTCTGTAGATAGATTATAAAATGGAAAAGGGGTTGTTGATGGTCGTTCATTCGCTCATTATTGCGCTAGTTATTTTCGTTATTTTATTCTTGATACTAAAACAATCAAAAAGTGTAGCCGTAGATAGAAGTATTTTCGTAGGTTCTCTTGTATTGTTATATATGATATTATTTGGTCATGGATTACCTACCAAAGTCAATAGTAATCTATTTTAATATGCTGTTTTTATTTTATAATTATACCAGTTATAATTATAAGATGGAATATCCGAAACTCATAGAAAATTCCGCCAAAAATTATTTATTTCAAACATTAAAACAATGCCACAATAACCGCACGACCATTTATTATTATGTATTCAATATTGGTATTTTTATTATATTTATCACCATTGTAGGCATTACATTATATTATTGTAGTAAAAATAAAATGAGTGATTTAGAAAAAAGGAAAAAAATGCTGCGCGACCAAGAATATATTTTAACAAAAATACGATTTCATAAAGATGAACTCGCTACTCATAATGAAAAAACATCAGATATTACCAATTTACCAACTGCGAATCGTGATTGGTGAAATATAAAAAATTGAATTGATTAGTATATGTAATATTTATATTAAACCGTTAAACAGTTATTTTACCCCAACCGATTTAAACAATTATCGCCATATATATTCATAATTCAAAATGTCTAACACCGATTATAAGACAGTCATTTCAGAAGATAATCTCATTGAAAATACTATGATTTCTTTACTTTCAACCCATGAATTACCCGAGTTAAATATTATAAATGAAAACGAAACATTTGGAATATTGAGTATTAAAATGAAGAAAACCAAAAAAACCGAATTTCCTACTTTACTTCTCTTTACTGTTGATATTACAGGGTCGATGAATGAACCCGCTTATCATAATGTATCTAAACTCGATGTTGTAAAACAAACTTTCAAAAGTATGGTTCGTTATATGGTATCATTAGACACTACGAATATTCGTTTACGGGTTCACGCGTTTAACGAAGAAGTAGAAGTAGTGATTGATAATATGATTGTAAACAAAGAAAACGAAGAAAATATATTATCTATTATTCAATCATTAGAAGCCGATAATTCTACGAATATTGAAAAAGCATTAAATTATGCGAATGATACAATTACAAGTATATTAGAAAAAGAACCAAATTTACAAGTTAGTCATATATTTATGACTGATGGTGACCCTACCGCAGGTGAATGTAATCCTAGTAAACTAGCAAATATGGTAAACAATAATTTCCCCAATGTATTTATTGGCTTTGGTTCTACTCACAATGTTTTACTATTAAAAAAATTAAGTGATTATGAAAATTGTGATTATTTGTTTGTAGATAATATGGAAAAATCGTCATTGGTTTATGGAGAAACGCTTCATCGATATATATATCCCGCATTAAAAAATGTAGAAATCGTATTAGACAATGGTTTCATATATGATTGGAAAACAAATACATGGGTTGAACGTTTAGTAGAACCCATCATCGTCGGCGAAATTGAAAAAATATATCATATCAAAACAACTCGTCCAACCGCAGTATGTGCTGAATTATATGGTATTGTATGCTCTACTGCGGAAGTTAGCGACCCGAATGATTATAATATGTTATCGGGAGAGTTAGAACATTTAGAAAGTGTATCGATTATACCAGCTTTGATCAACGTAACTACGAATAAAGTAAATGACGATTTAACGAAATATATGTTTCGACAAAAAACTTTAGAATTATTATTCGAAGCAAAATCAATCGTGGATAAACCCCAAGAAAAATTGTTTAAAGACGAATTAAAAATATTTTTCAAAACAATGCGAATGTATATGAAGACGAAAAATTTATCTTCCGATAAATTTCTAATAAATTTATGCGATGATATAAGTATTATGTATAATTCAATCGGCACACAATTAGGTATGATGTATACTACTGCTCGACAAACTTCACAAGGAAGACAATATACCTATATATCCACGCCTACTTGTAAAAAGAATAGAGAAGAAGATAATATGAATAATGATGGTAATAATTTTGATGACCAATTATTAACTATGAAACTTACCCCGGCAAAATTAACACGTAGTCGTGCTATAGGAAAAATTGATGGTTCGATTATTAATAGTAATATTATTTCACCTCCTATTTTAATTAGCACTCATGCTATTAGCGAAACAGATGAGATTTATAATACAAACAATATGATTTCACCGCCCAGTTTAATTCGTGGCTATTTCGGTAATTCGAATGAAAATGAAAATATACTATTTAATTCAGTGAAAAATATTTCTGAAAAATTGGATGACGATTGTGATATAGATAAATATAGAATATCAAATAATACAACTAGTTGTTATGCTACACCTAGTTCACTTAATACTATGTCGCAAGTAAGTGAATTGTAAAACTCCTAATAAAAAATGACCAATAGGTCATTTTTTATGGAAATTATTATGTATTTTTTTTCCAAACTTCGAAAAAATTATTGAAACATGGCCCCCAACCACCACTTAATGAAAAATCTACATAAAAATTATTTTGTTTCAAAATAGTATCAATATATTCTTTATGTGAAATATCAGTATAATCATTTTCCATTATTATTAGCTTTATATTATTCAATATTTCGGGCATATCCATAAGAATAAAGTAAAAAGCACCTTCACAATCTAAAATCAATGTATCAAATACTATATTATATTTATTATTTAATTGCTCCAACGTAATTGTATTTATCGTTTTATAACCCTCTAATAATACATCGCTTTCCATAGTAATCCAATCTTTTTGAATTAATTTTCTTTTTGATAACGCAGAATTTTCTATATGAAAATCAAAATGATTTATATCCCTATTTTCACGTAATTGATTTGAAATATCCGTATCACTTTCTAATACTACAAGATTTTTATTATTTTGCTTCTTTAAAATATGAGCAATTGTTAATGAATTACGACCGATGTTTCCACCTATTTCCAATATCTTCTCTTTACCAGTTAAATATATTATAGCCATTAGTTGTTCTGGTAATTCATCATTCATAGTTCCATATTTTATTAGTAAATTAGTATGAATTATTTTTGAAGTATAAAACGCATTATTTAATTGTACATCTTTATTTATAGTATTTACACTATTATTTGATACATCTATCTCTATAATTACACTATCATCATATTCGGTTATACGATTATCGTCAAAAATATATATTTTTTTTAAAATATGATTCGCTGGGTCTGTAAAAATATTTGCTCTAACAATATCATTATGTGGTATAGTTATTATATTTTCCTTTCGTAATTTTGAAAAACATATTTCTGTAACATCAATTAGTTTATCTACGAATCCGTATATAATTTTCATTATACTATATACAATTTCTATTTTATGTTCTTATAAATCATAAATATTATATTTACAAAAAAAGATAATAAATACATACACAACTATTTAATATAATTCATGGATACTGAAAAAACTAAAATACCCGATAATTTTCGTTCAGTGATAACTGATTTTACAAAAGATTTATCTATTACTTTCCCCGAATATTCTAGTTTATGGTCAAAATGGTCTACGTCTAATGATTTTACAGAAGAAGAAGTAAAAACCGTATTTGAACATTGTATGGGTGTTTTTCCGGAGAGATTTTTTGATATATTATATCAGAACGAAGATATTTTCAAACCAGATAGCAATACCAATACAATTTTTTTACCAAATGTAGATTTTAAATTGTTGTTCAATTGTGAAGGTTTATCCGAAAATACCAAAAAAACTATGTGGAAATATTTACAATTATTATTATTTACGGTGGTTGGTGGTGTGAAAGATAAAACCACATTTGGCGATACAATGAATATGTTTGAAGGCATTGATGAAACGGAACTGAACGATAAATTAAAAGAAACCATCAGTGGTATTAGTGATTTTTTTTCCAATATAACCGGTGAAACTGGCGATAATTCAACGAGTGAAAATAATGGCGAACAACCATTTGAAATGCCTGATATGAGTAAAGTATTTGAAAATATGCCCGGCGGAGAAGAATTCAAAAAAACATTCGATAAAATGGAAGGATTACCCAATATGGAAAATATGCAAGACCATTTAAAGAGTTTGTTTGATGGTAAAATCGGCAAATTAGCTAAGGATATGGCTGAAGAAATTTCGGGTGAATTTAAAGATATTTTGGGAGATGATTCTGAAGATATCAAAGATACATCTGATGTAGTAAAAAAATTAATGAAAGACCCTAAAAAAATTATGGATTTAATGAAAAAAGTGAGTGGTAAATTAGATAATAAAATGAAAAGTGGCGAAATCTCACGAGATGAAATTATGAAGGAAGCCAGTGAATTATTTGGTAAGATGAAAGATATGGGTGGAACTGAGCAATTCACCGAAATGTTTAAAAATCTAACCAAAAGTATGGGTGGGATGGGTAAAAATATGCGAATGGATACAAACGCATTAGACCGTATGACGAAGCATCAAGCGACTAGAGAGCGTATGTTGAAAAAATTAGAAGCTAGAAAACAAGCTGCCGCGTTAGAAAACCAAATGCGCGCCCAAACCGCACCACCCGTCGCATATAGTTTACAACAAAATCAACAAACGAATAATTTAGTATTTAGATTAGATGGTGAAGCCACACAAGAAAAAACATACATTCATCCAGATTTATTAGCAGATATGGAAAACGATGAGAAAGCAGCCAAAGAGGGAAAAGATAAAAAGAAAAAGAAGAAGAAGGGCAAGAAATAAGTTTTTCCTATTTTTTCTTTTCATTTAGTATATTATAGAAGATGGGATTTTTTACAAAATATATTCATATGCCGGCATTCATATTAAGTTTAATTATTGGATTTATTGCGGTATATTTAACGATGCCGGATACTAGGAAGATTTACGTCTATCCTACACCAGAAAATGTTAGTATCTTACAATATAAAGATAAAGCCAATACGTGTTTCTCATTTAAACAAACCGAAGTGCCTTGCCCAAAAAATAGTGCGGATATAAGTGTTGTTCCAGCACAATCATAAATTCTTTATTTGTAAATTTATTATTATTCTTATATTATATAGATACATAATATAATGAATTTAAAAAGATTAATTGCCTCATCCTTAGGAAAAATCATATTATCAATACTATTGGGTCTAGGTTTAGCAAGTTTATTTAGAAAAGCATGTACTGATAAAAATTGTTTAGTATTTAATGGTCCGATTATCACTGATATTGAAGGAAAAACATATAAACACGGCGATAAATGCTATAAATATACCACGACCCCTGATAAATGTGATAGTACAAAACGGGTCATTGATATAGGTTCTCCCGAACACAAACAAAGTGTTTAATATCAAATTCGTTAACTATACAATCTTTAGATAATTTACTATTGTATAGTTATTAAATGGAAAAAACAACCAGAATCGCCGATTTACCGGAAAATATAACTGTTCAAATGCCGTCATATAATCCAAACATTAATCAATCGGCTCCACCACAAAACCAATTATTTGAATCTCCTACCAATTATACACCTATCAATGTTCATCCAAATCCATATGGTATTTCAGTGCAAAACCCTATCATGCCTCCACCACAACAACCCATTACACAACATACCAATTCTATGAACCAATTTGAACAAATAACTGTTCAAAAACCTAAACAATACATTAATGAACAGCAACAAATAGAACTCCAAAATATGCAGCAACAACGATTACAATCGCGTGATATTCCTATCGATACAATTACATATTCAAACGATGAACAAGTTCAACCAAACTATATTCCAAAGGCGAATATGAATAATGATTACATTCGTGATTACGAACAAACTACTGAAAAACATATTCGCCAACATGAAGAAAAAAAATATCGCGAAAGTAAGATAGACCAATTATTGACTGAATTTCAAACCCCTATATTCATTTGTATCTTGTTTTTCTTATTTCAATTACCTATTATTAATACTCTCATTTTTAAAAGGTTCTCTTTTCTAAGTTTACATAATGCGGATGGAAATTTTAATTTCAATGGATTGGTATTCAAAAGTATATTATTTGGTTTATTGTATTATAGTGTTCAAAAACTAACCACATTTATTAGCGAAATTTAGACAGGCAAAGAATTCAATGGTATAATATATATACGTATACGCATACATATTAAAATAAGAAACCCCAATCTTTTTTCACGGGTTCAATACTTGCCGATGCTGACTTAGTTTTAATGGTTTTAGAATTTTTTCGAGTATAATTTTTAGAATGTGTAATTTTATTTCTACCAGGCATATATTTTAAAAACCATTTTTCATATTCCAATGTATCTCTAGTCAATTCATTATATTTTTCCGCTTTTTCCGCACGTATATCAGCGAGAGTTAGTTGTTCTCCCACACAATCTACATTAAATTTATTTAATATTCCATCATTCTCTAATTTATGTGTTTTTTCAATATCAAATAAATATTTCGCCATACATAATAATTTATCTTTATTATGGCGTTTCTCGTTTGTGTATATAAAAGCAAAATACAGATTCATAATTGTATAAATAGTAGCAATTTTTATTTTTTGTTTATGAATAGTTATGGTATTATAATTATGACAAGCTAATGTTGAATAAATATTTGCTACACTTTTATTATTTACAATAATTTCTATCGAGTCTGGAATAATTTCGTGAACACCGTCGTGTTTTATAATTTTTATATGTTTATATTCTTTCGAATATTCGGATTTATATTTTAATTGCGTTTTGATATCCTCGGCTGCCTTGTCTATATTGTCCATTAATACATCAAAATCTGCTAATTGATGTGGTTGCTTATCCGGATTAGCATCATATTTCGAATACAAACTAACCGCATAACCTCCAAAAAACACTGCTCCTATATCAATCAATATATCTCTAACATCTAAATATAAACGTTCATCATAATCATCTTTATCTGATTTTATTCTTTCAAAATCAATTCGACCACATTTTTCATTATTTACTAATAACGGATAATGCTTATTCAACAAACTTAGTCGTTCATATACTTTTTCCCATCGTGAAACATCTCCACGTGGTCTTGATAATTCTAAATACATATTCATTCTTAAAAAATTAGGCGGAGCATAATGTATTCCTTTTATTTTTATACTATCTTTTTGTAATGTTTTAAATATGGATTTATGCATTTGTGTAATATCAGCAATAGGTAAAAAATTTACAAATACTTTATATGTGCCTAAGTGAACACCTGCTTTGGCTTCTATTTCAATATAACCATTTTCATAATAAATATCGGCTAATTGTTTCGCATCTTCCAACGCATTATTACTATAAAAATCATAATCAGGAATTTCAATATCTGTATTATAAAATTGGTCTTCTTTTGGTAATATATTATTAATTGCTGTTCCGCCATAACATACTAATTTCTTTTTTCTTAAAAATTGTTCAAGTATACTAATAATTTTTTTAACTTCAGCATTATTAGCTAATTCAAACCCAACTAGTTCTTCTGTTTTATCAATCGCGTTTCTCAATATTGCTTTTTCACATTCTTGAAAATTCATAGTATCATTACATAATTCACTTTTCATTTTATGTGATTTACTTTTACTTTTTGATTTTCTATAATTATTATATTTCATTATACAATATATAAATATAATAATTAGGTACTTTCTGCTTCTTGCTTCTTTTTATCTAAATATTTCAATATGGTAGCCATAGGGACCATACCTGCTTTATTTTCGTTAAATACATTTTCGTATTCATTTAAATTTGAATCCTTCTTATAGTATCTGTAAGTAATAATTTGAACACCATGGTCATTGACTAATGGTATAATTGACGGGTTTTCTATTTGTTTTACGTCATAATCAGGTAATGCTAACTTTATAAATTGTGCGTCTGTATAATTATCATTTATGATACGGGGGGATATTATTTGTTCATTTAATATATCACTATAACGTTGTATGCTTATTTGTTCTTTACCACTTTCAATATTAATTAATTTAATTAAATCATAACAATTTGATTCAGTCTTACTACATGTCGTATAATTTTTATAATCATAATTCACACTGCTATCCATAATAATAATTACTTTTCCCATAATATCTTGTATTCTAGTTCCTATATTGATTGATTTATTATAAATACTATCTTTGATCACATACAGTGATTTGGCAACTAATTTATAAATATCATTTGTGGTAGATTTGACTCGTAAATGAATAAATATGGGGTCTAAACGATTAGGAGAAGTATCACTAAAGGCATTCGTAATAGTCGTAGTTAATACGTCATCAAATAATAACGAATTCTTACTATTTATACTTTTAAATGTACTGTCGGTTGAATATGCGACTTGTGGTTTATTATCAATTTTAAATACTTCGAAGTCTAAAAAACGGCAACCTCTAGATAATACATATTTTATCATATCTAAATTCATATATTCTCCCGTAAATGCGCTATTATATGAAGCTTTCATTACAAATTCTTTTAACGGTAACATAACATCAGTTTGATAAATGGATTGAATAATTACTGGTTCTTCAGATTTGAGAGAATTGAATTCTAATTCTTCATTTGATAATGTCGGATTTTCCAATCCTTCTTTTGTGAATAATTCTTGTATATGTTTTTTTTCTTTCAAAAATCGATAAATTATATAAATAAAAATAAAAATTGTAATTACTATTAATATTTTTTTATAATTTTCCATAATAAAATATATAACGATAATAATATATAAAATATATATAATATATAATCATTTATAATGGCTGGAGGATTACTAAATATAATTTCAGTAGGTAATAATAATATCATTTTAACTGGAAATCCAAGTAAAACTTTTTTTAAAGTTACTTATTCTAAATATAGTAATTTTGGGTTACAAAAATTTCGTATTGATTATGATGGTTTAAGAGATTTACGTTTAACAGAACCATCTACCTTTACTTTTAAAATTCCACGATACGCAGAATTATTAATGGATACCTATTTGGTAGTGACCATACCTGATATATGGAGTCCTTTACAACACCCCACGGTGGAAACCGATGACCGTTGGGTTGCTTATGATTTTCGCTGGATAAAGAATTTAGGAACACATATGATAAAAGAAATTACTATTACTTGTGGTTCACTAACTCTTCAAAAATATTCAGGAGAATATTTGGCTGCTATGGTTGAACGTGATTTTTCGGCAGAAAAAAAAGATTTATTCAACAAAATGTCTGGAAATGTAGCGGAATTAAATGACCCCGCAAATAATTTTGGTCGGTCGAACACCTATCCTTCTGCCTATTATACCAATAATACAGCAGGAAGTGAACCATCTATACGTGGCCGAAATTTATATATTCCTATTAATACTTGGTTTACATTAGATAGCCGATGTGCTTTTCCTCTTATCGCATTACAATATAACGAATTAGTTATCAACGTAACTCTACGCCCTATACAAGAACTATTTCAAGTTAGAGATGTGTATGATATCCAATATAGATACCCTTATATTCAACCCGATTTTAATGAAAGTCGTTTTCAAATGTATCGATTTTTACAAAGTCCTCCTTCTGTTATTATATCACCCGAAAATTATACCAATAAAATATCAACCTGGAACGCTGATGTTCATTTAATGGCTACGTATTGTTTTCTATCGAAAGATGAAACACAAGTATTCGCTTCACAAGACCAGGTATATTTAGTGAAAGATGTATTTCAATATAATTTTGAAAACATAACTGGAACTAAAAAAGTAAAATTAAATTCAAATGGTATGGTTGCGAATTGGATGTTTTATTTACAACGTAATGACGTAAATATGCGTAATGAATGGAGTAATTATACAAATTGGCCATATAGAGCACTTCCTGCAGGATTAGAAAGCGCTACGATAGCTATTGACCCTAAATATAATATTGAATATGGTCCTGGTATGGACCCTAACGATAAAATCAGAACAGGTATCTATTTAACAGGTGATTTTAAAACTGATAATTACCGTCATATTTTAGAAACAATGGGTATTTTATTTAACGGTGAGTATCGCGAAAATATCTTAACAAGAGGTGTTTATGAATATATCGAGAAATATACTCGAACCGCAGGTAGCGCTTCCGAAGGATTGTTTTGTTATAATTTTTGTTTAAATACAAGTCCATTCGAATATCAACCATCTGGTGCTATTAACATGAGTAAATTTAAAAATATAGAATTGGAAATCGCAACATATGTTCCTCCAATTGATACAGTGAATTCCAGTTTTGATATTATTTGCGATACTAGTGGAAACGCTATTGGTGTTCGTAAATCAAATTGGAAACTTTATCAATATAACTACAATATGACTTTATTTGAAGAACGATATAATATTTTATCCTTTATTGGTGGAAATTGTGGAATGATGTATGCTCGATAAATTTTGGGTAAGATGTGCGAAAATTTATACTATATTATATTATACGTATAATATAATATATAATGAATGAACAAACTATATGGAATAAAGAATTATTTAGTAATAAACAACCAGAAAAAAATATAGATGATGATAATTTTCAAACCATGAATATGATTTATAAAATCAAAAAAATTAAAAAATCAAAAAAACCAAAAGTAGAAAACTATAAACAAATAGAAACATTTGATACTATTCTGACGAATGAACCTATTATTGAAGGAGCTAAAAATAAAGGTGATGTATCAGTCAGCGACCCTGACTTTTTGGGTTTATCTGATAAGAATTATGATGGTGTAGATAAACCAGATAAAGGTATTCGCGATGACCCGCGTAAGCAACTCAAAGCTGGTGTAGATAGAATCTTTAAAAAAATAGATAAATTTAATTATGAAAAAGCAAAATTAGTAGCCATCGCATTTTCTGGTTCAAAAAACCCACCTCAAAACGATGTGAACATTATTAAAAAATATATTGCTTGGTTTGAAACTATTTTAATCAGTTATTTTGCTTGTTATAACTGGTTCTTTCTCATGTATTATAGATATAATAATGAGGACGCGCCAATAGCAACAGCACCCGAATCAGCAAAAGAAGCTTTTAAAAAAGATAAAGAAGGATACCGCGTATTCAGTAATAGAATAGATACATATTGGATACAAAACGCTTCCGTCGACAGAAAAAATCCTATAGCTATATTCTACAAAATTATAGATTATTTTTTTATTTATTCTATCATGTTTGTAGAACAATTACAAAATATTTTATTAGATAAATTTCCACAGATTTCTAGACGAATATTTAATTTAAAAGGATGTTTTGTTATTGTATTTTTATTATTAATTGTATTTAATCAATATGCTACTAAAATGGTATATAATTTTTTTACAGCGATTTTAAGCGGTAAAACAAGTAATATATTGGTCGGAATCATGTATTTTGCGTTAATCATTGCTTATTTCTTTGGAACATATAATTTTGGTTTTATTGAAAAAACTCCTGGTTTTACATTTCATAGTTATGCTGATTATGCGTTAGGTATACCAGTTACTTTTATAACTGGACTTATGCGTTTCATTATGCTTATGTTAATTAGTGTTCCTATCGGAGGTGTTTTGTGTGTATTGTATATTTTATACCAATCTTTTTGCGGTATAATAGCAAACGTGGATTATCTAGAACCTTATGGGTATTTCTTAGGTAAAGAGCATAACTCATTTAGTAAGATTAATGATTACATAAAAAACAATAATAGTAAACACGATGATAATGTATTTAAAAAAGCATTTAACTTGGTATTTGACTATTATTTGTATAAATATATTTTGAATTTAGTCTTTATTATTATGTTTATATTTGCGCTAATTGATTATAACAAAAATTTACAAAGTTATAATTTAAAAATTTCATTAAATTGTATTACAGTTGTATTAATCGTTATGTTTTTCGTTGGTACACTAGGAGTATTTAGTGATTTAAAAACACCAGAACAGCCAGAACCAATAAAAGAAGAAAAAGAAAAAGAAGATATGGGATTCTTTGAATATTTAATGCAATTTATTAAGGAGTTAGCAGAGGATGTTATAAAACCATTATTGAATGAAATGCCTGGTATGCCCGGTGTGCCCGGAGGACCTGCTGGACCTGGAGCAGCTGGAATGCCTGGTGTAGATGGCGTATCTGGTGCAAGCCAATCAGCGAGTAGTTTACCACCGGGCATTACACAAGAAGACGTAAATAAAGTAAAAGAGATTAAATCAAAATGGAATAATTAAATTCGTAATAAACTACATAAAAATAAATATGTATTTTATAAATAAATGGGAAAATCAAAAAAATATTATCCATTTGTAAGTGTATGCACTCCTACATTTAATCGTCGTCCATTTATTGAAAATATGTTTCAATGCTTTCGTAATCAGAATTACCCAAAAGACCGTATTGAATGGATTATTGTAGATGATGGAACAGATAAAATCGCCGATTTAATCGCTAAATCGAAAATCCCTCAAATCAAATATTTTACTTTACCTGAAAAAGTTCCTTTAGGAACGAAACGAAATTTTATGCATAAACATACAAAAGGAGCAATTATTGTTTATATGGATGATGATGATTATTATCCACCTGACCGCATTTCTCATGCGGTAGAAAGGTTAGAAAGTAATAAAGACGCATTATGTGCGGGTTCTAGTGAAATTTATATTTACTTCAAGACGTTAAACCGTATGGTTCAGTGTGGTCCTTATGGTCCTAAACACGCTACCGCCGGGACATTTGCTTTTCGCGCCGAATTATTGAAACAAACACAGTACGAAGACCATGCCGCACTAGCAGAAGAACGCGCTTTTTTAAAAGATTATACAATTCCATTTGTACAATTAGACCCGATGAAATCCATTTTAGTATTTTCTCATGAGCATAATACATTTGATAAACGTAAAATGTTAGAAAATCCTCATCCTGATTTTTTGAAAGATTCACCAAAAACGGTAAATGATTTTATCAAAAACAAAAATGAAGAAAGTATTAAAGATTTTTTCATGAATAAAATCGATAAATTATTAGAAGAGTATGAACCTGGTTTACCAAAGATGAAACCAGATGTGTTAGAACAAATTAAAAAGATTGAAGCAGAACGTGCCGAAATGATACATAAAATGGAAGAACAACAACGCGCTATGGGTGGAAACCAAATTATATTACAAAAAGATGGCGAACCACCTCAAGTATTAACCGCACAAGATGCTGTAAATATTATGCAACAGCAACAACAATACATCGGTGAATTACAAAAACAGCACGCGGAGAAAGATAAACGTATCAAAGATTTAGAAAATATGGTTCTACAATTACAAACTCAAATCATTAATAGAAATAAACAAACGAATTCGCCAACACCAGCACCTAGTGAAATATTAGTAAAAGACGGCAATGACATAATTAATATTGCCCCCCAAGACTCAAATGAATTACCAAAATCCGTTCCATTACTTACAGTAGAAGCTGATTAAACAATGGTTATACTTTTATAGAAAAATCAAACATAATGAAATATACGTATTGACCGAATCATGCGTATAATACTATTTACAAAAAATATGTTATTTATATTATAATGTCTCATAATATAAACAAAATTTTTTATATCAATCTCGATAAAAGAACTGATAGAAAAAGTGAAATTGAAACGGAACTATTGAATTATAATTTACTAGAAAATTCAGAACGTATTTCCGCTATATGTACCGAAGGACAAGGAATTTTAGGCTGTACCATATCTCATCTAAAAGCGATTCAATTAGCCAAAGAACGTAATTATGAAAATGTTCTCATATTAGAAGATGATTTTCAATTTATCATTTCGAAATCAGAATTCGAGAACCTTCTAACTGAGTTTTTTAATAACCATATACAGTATGATATATGTATGATTTCGTATAATATACAAATTTATGAAAGAACCCCTTATCCATTTTTATACAAAATTCTCGAAGCGCAAACTGCTTCTGGATATATCATACATAATCAGTTCTATGATAAAATGATTGAATTATATGAATGGGCGATTCCTCTTTTACAAAATACAAGAGAACATTGGAATTATGCGAATGACCAATGTTGGAAACAATTACAACCTTCTTCGAATTGGTATTGTTTTTCCACTAGATGTGGAATACAAAGACCTAGTTATAGTGATAATACAGAGCGGTTTGAGAACCTTTTATGTTAGTCGTCTTCTAAATCTTCATCTAAATCTTCATCTATTATGGTTAATATATCTTTTTTAACATTTTTATCTAAATATCGGTATATTCGCTTAATATCCAATTTACTGATATTGTAATTTTCAAATAATTTCAATAAATCAGTCATTTTATCCACCTGATTACAAAAATTCTCCCCATAATGTAATCTTAATTCCTGAAAAAACGCCATTAAATCTTTTTTATCCATATCTAATTCCTGCGACAAATTATATATAAATAAAATGTTATTGTACTCGGTTGAATATTTAGTGAGAACCTTAGTAAATCGAATATCGGTTATTTGTTTCGTTTTTGGAAAATTGTCGTGATACAATTTATTATTATAAAATGTCTTCATCAAGGAAGACATTTCGTTGAATTGCCATATCTGATTTTGAAATGTAATTCGGTCAATATAATCGGCATAACATATATTATCCAATATTTTCAAGTAAAATGGATATGATTTTTCAGGAATTGTATCGTTTAATACATCTACAATATTCTCATGCCACAATAATGCGACAATCGTTCTATCCGTTTCGTTCATAAATTTATTATGTTCTTCCATTTTCATCGGCGTTTCCAATAATGTTTGCGTTATTTTTTTGGAATCTTCGTTATACGATTTCGTTTGTAATATATTTTCAAATAATTCGTTATTCAATATATCGGGTTTTTTATGATAGATATCATGAATAAACATCAACTTTCGCAAATCTCCTTGAATATAATTTACCATGTTCTCTTTCAATTTGGATTTATTTGTCTGTATATTAGGCATTATCGTTGTTATTAATTTATTGATTTGGGTTTTGGTCGGTGTTTGTAATTCAAATGTATTACATACTTTCATCAATTCTCTCATCTTTTTATCCATATAATAATTTCCAATACATATTATCGGGTTCATCGTCATATTTTCTAATCTTTGTTTTTTCGTTTTCTTTTGCCTTATTAGTTTTATCAATGCGGTTATACCTCCTTTATCTCCATTATTCATACCATCGATTTCATCCATCACGATCGCAATTTTTTTAACTTGTTTGGTCATCATTTGGAGAACATTACGATTCGATATATTATTACTCGTTATTGTATCGATTAATGATTTATTTCGCACATCACCCGCATCGTATTTTATTACATCATAATTTAAATCTTTCAATAATTTCATTACAAATTCTGTTTTACCCGAACCAGGAGAACCATAGACATATATACCTTTCTTGAATTTTATATTTTTACAATTTTCGTCAAATGATGATAATAATGACTTTATTTCATTCGCTATTTTATCCCTATCAAAAATATTATTTATATTTATATTCTGCATATGGTTATTTATACTTACTATATTTACATCATTTTTTATTTTATATATTTAAACGCATTATATAAAATAATTTATCTTCCAAATGAACTGAAATCGGCTGTGATAGGCATAAAATTACTCGACTTTGAAGGTAGAGCGCCATAATATGAATAAATATCCGCATTTGTAGTTTGAGTTCCATAACTTGGTTGACTTACTTGTGCGCCATTGCTATTTGTTGTTTGACCAATATACATCGGATTAGGGGTTAATACATCTTTGGCTAAGCCAACCGCTCCTCCTACTGTATCTTTCACTAATCCAACTGCTCCTCCTACTGTATCTTTGGCTAATCCAACTGCTCCTCCTACTGTTTCTTTCGTTAACCCAACTGCTCCGCCCACTGTTTCTTTTGTTAACCCAACCGCACCTTTTACTGTATCCTTGGTTAATCCTACAGCACCACCTACCGCATCTTTTCCCAAGTCTACAGCACCCCCTACCGCATCTTTTCCCAAGTCTACAGCACCACCCACCGCACTACGTACTATATTTTTATCTTTTGGTGTATCAGATACCACTGTATTTCCATTGGTTGTTAATGTCCCTGAACCTCCATTTCCTCCACAATTCGAACAAACACTTCCCGATGTGCCGGTTGAACATGATGGGCATGATGGGCATGATGGACATACAGGGGGGACGATTTGTGTTTTAAGAATATAATCTTCTGAAAATTGGTCATTTGGATTGACTGATGAAGAACCTGAACTATTTTTCCAGAACCAATACCATTTAAAATATTCAGACATATAACTATCTGAACCTTGACCTGGTAATGAAGGCATATTTGCGTCAGTTGAAACTGTATTTGAACTCGCACCAGAACCGGAGCATGAACCAGTTGCTACAGGTATTACATAATTCGAATTTCCATTCACTAAATTGGTGGAATTAAATCTAGCAACATTTCCTAAATAATATTGTTTGGTTGTAGAATTATAATTAACAATCGCGACGATTGTATTTGTAGTAGAACTACAATATAAAACCATTTTTTGACCAACAGAATCAAATACCACCCAAGAATTATATCCGACATTCGTAACTGTGTTTGCTGCAATCGTACTTTTTGCGGCTTCACTTATGTTTCCTGAACTTATTGTATGAGAACGGTTTGACCTATCATATATAATTCTTGAACTTTCTGATTGTTGTATTACCAAGTTTGAATTACTTATATCATATTTCACATTCGCACTTAATTTATATAAGTTTCTAGTTGAATCATATACAGTATCCTTTACTAATTTATTGATATCTGGGTCAGTATCCGCGACACTATTTGTTATACTAATTACTGAATTTGTGTATAATATTTGGTCCATTACTGAACCACTTCCAAATAAAAATGTTCCTTTATTTGTATTTGTTGTGTTATCAATTACGTGAATATAAGTATTTGTATCCCATGGAATATACAATACACTATACTTATCTGTATTTGCGGATTGTGTTTGATATGAAAATGAATTATATGAATTTGTTTTTGTGGCTAGTAAACTTTTATCTGTATTAACCGCCGACACTACGCCGTTTGTCACTACCGAAGCATAACTTTTGGTATCTGCGTCTCTTGAAGTTACATAGACATTTGTTATACTTGTTCCACTCAGGTCAGTATTTCCCGATGTCGAATTACCATAGGTGGTCGAATCTACTTCAATCAAGTTTGCGTTGTTATTATCGACAAATATATTATCATATAATTTATACACATTGGTAGTGGACGAATATTGTGGAATTTTTATTGTTTCAGATGAATTTTTTGATTGTGCAAAACTAACAAAACCTTCCAAATTCAACAGTTTACCAAATATCACAGATACGACTAAAACTATCAACAATATCAAAAATAATATTAATGGTGATATTTTAAAAGACATTATTTATAAAAGTATAAAATATACTAGGAAAATATATGGTAAAATAATAAAAAATTGATTTTATTATATTCATGAATATACATTTTATCAACCACCATGTCTAAAACTACTAAACCTCGTAATCCTCCACCAATTTTAGACCGATGTTATAATTCTACTAATAAATTTGAACTATGTATTGATGAAGTCGGCCGCGGTTGTTTATTCGGAAGAGCATACATTGCTTGTGTTATTTTACCTAAAGATACATCATTTGACGGAAAAGATATCAAGGACAGTAAAAAATTCTCATCTAAAAAAAAAATAAAGGAAGTATCTGAATATATTAAACAAAATGCTTTGGTTTGGCACGTTGAATTTGTTGAAAATAACTTAATTGACGAAATAAATATTTTACAAGCGGTTATGCGCGGTATGCACGAATGTATTCGTAATGTTATATCAAAATTAAAAGAAAAAGGATTCGTTGGAAAAGATGTACCATTAGAAAGTGAATACCAAAATGAATGTATGGCGATTATTGACGGCAATTATTTTACACCATATTGCTATTTTAATGAAAAAACCGAAAGCATTTGCGAATTACCTTCGGTTACGATAGAACAAGGCGATGCTAAACATATGGGTATCGCCGCAGCTAGTATTTTAGCCAAGGTTGCTCGAGATGAATATATCAATGAATTGTGTATTGCTCATCCAGAATTAATTGAGCGATATGCGCTAGATTCAAATGTTGGGTATGGAACCAAAAAACATTTGGAAGGAATTCATACTCATGGAATTACGAAATGGCATAGAAGAACATTTGGTAATGCTTGTAAAAATGCGGAAATCAATGATTTATAATAAAGGTTGTTCTAAATTTGTTTTATCGGTCTCTCTTTCGGGTTGTTTTTGTATTGGATTTTTTTCTTCAATTTCAACCACGATACCATCATCTAAATACTTACCGTCTTTTATCAATTGTATATCTTTCATCAGTTTCTTGGAAATATTATTATTCGTTTGTTCAAATATATTTACAAGTGATGCTAATAGGTTCAAACCTATACCTAACCATATGTATGTTTTCGCATTGTTTCCTGCGGCGATTGTGGTAGTTAGAATTCCTGCGGTTTGAACTATATGAAATAAATATACTAAAACCATATTTGTCTCGTTTAGACATTGACGTTTTTTTATAAATCTTTGTAAATCACTTATCACATTGTTATCAAATATATGTTTAATTTGCGCAGGTATATTGTTAGCGGAATCCATTATATAACACTACTATATTCTTTTTTATTTCATTAAACGAAATTTCTACAAACAAAATTGAATTTTTTATTATATAGTTTTCTATATAATAAATGAAAAATGAATCCAAACATCAATCTAAGAAAAGGACAACGCTATTTATTTTATGAACAAGCCCCCTATCACGAAAATGAAATAAGTTTTCGAGCAAATTTTATAGCTATTCTTGGGGAAACCTTAATAGTAAACGCATCAGAAACTGAACGGGCAAACAGTACCATATTAAGTGTTCCTGTCGCCTGGATTACTCGTGTAGAAACTCTAGAAGATATTCTAACCGTTGATTCAGTATCCTTAACTATTTTACCAGGTGATGTATTGAATATTATTGATACGTATATCTAGAATAATTTGTCTATTTCATTCCTACCAATATTTATATATTTCGTTTCTTTATCCATTACACTATATCCTATTAAAAATTCATTGATTTCTGTATTATACACAAAACCTAATGTATATTCAACTGGTTGTTTTTCAAATGTAAATAATGTAGAATATTTTTTTACTTGTAATGTATTTCTATCCAATACGACAAAACAATGATAATAATAACGTCGGCTTTCATAACTTACAATATGTGTTATAAACCATATTTCTTCTCCTATCACGATTCCATTCGTTGACCCTCTCATGTATTTAAAAAATTCGGGGGTTTTATGTTCATTTGTAATATTTAATAATGATACCGATGAAAATAATTCGGCGTCCTGTTTTGTAATCACTTCACCTATAGTTAACGGATACCATTTATATACCATTTTCATTTGGTTCTCTTTGTCGATAAATAAAACCCAATTCTTTTCTACTCCTTGTTGATATTTCGTTTTCAATAAAGTAGAATTCACCTTCGTTTCTTCGTTCAAATCTATACATCCATATTCGACCTGTATATTACCCATTGCTATACACCGATTACCTGAATAATATACCGCATCATTATGATACAATAATCGTATATCTTCTACACCAATGTATAAATCGTCATATTGTGTTTTATAATGAAATATAAATTCTTTTGTTTTATTCCATGGACGAGAACTTGTATCCATTACTGAAATAACATTTATCGTATGTATTTCTTCACCATTTATATATTCACCCTTTTCTCCTATATGATAGTTAACATAACGGGTATTTACTAACAATTCTTTTCCATCCGTTTTCCAACATAATGACGGAGTGCTAGAACCAAATTCGGAAGGTATCACAGTTGAAATGTTGATACTTTCATCCCCTGATTTTTTATCCACTAATTTGGGCGTGTAAAATTTATAATTTGTAAATACATTTTTTAATATAGCGTCTTCAATTGTGGGACACGCCATTATTTTCATATTTATTTCATTCATATTGTAGTTATTCCAATTACAATAATAACCAATGATTGATAATTCATAATCCAATTTATAATCATATATATCTTTTTGTAAAAATAAATGGTCATAATCCGTTTTACGAGATTTCTCATAATTCGCCAAACAATAATACATATAGGCAGTATTATATTGTCCTTTTAATCGGTGATACATAATGATTTCATACAGGTTCTCTATTCTTTCTGGAAAATAATGATAACCTTCCATCCAACTATGTATTGCTTTGGATATATTACCTAATTCTTTATAGCATTTCCCCATCGAATAATAAGAATACCATACTTCTTCTTTCCATCCACCTATTTTTATTCGTTTTTTATATGTTTCTATCGCATTTTTCAATTGACCCGCATCTTTATAACTATTCGCCAAATAATATGTATAACGGTCATTGTTCGGGTTCTCTTCCAGACCTTTTAATAATAAACGAATATCTCTAATAAATTTTTCTTCTTTTGAACCACCATCTCCTATATCATTGATAAATATATCGGTGCTTGGAATGGTATGGTATCTAAAATGAGGCGGAGGATTTACATATTCGTGGGTCACTCCCCAATATGAAATTCCTGGAACATTTCTTACCAATCTAACATTTTTATATAAAAAGGAAGGAGAACCTTGAAATAAATGATATAATTCACAGTTCAATTCTTCTTTAAATTTTGATATAGACAAGGATGGTGATATTTCTAATATCATATCCGCATCCAACAATAGTATATAATCCGCATTCGGCATTCCCAAACACGCCTGTAAAGCAAATGTTCGATTATAACCAAAATCTTTAAATGGTTCTTCTATGATTTTACCTGTAATATTCTGTTCATTGAAATATTCTTCAATCAATTCTTTGGTATTATCGGTACTACCTGTATCACAAATACAATAGGTATCTATCATTGGTAATACAGATTCTAATAATCGCAATATGATTTTGCTTTCATTTTTTACTATCATATTCAAACATATTTTAGGCATAATGATTTGTATATTTTATCTATTATAATGTTTAATAGTTTTTCAGCAAAATTATTTTTCCATATATATATAAACGATATATTTATAATGGCTTTTACAAGATTTCATGATGATACAGCAAGAATCAAAAAACAAGTAGAAGAAAGCACCTTCACTGGACGTTATAGACTAGATACGCCAGGCCCTGGTTTAGATTTGCCTTTTCTAGAAGACCCGCAATTAAGACTTCAAGGATGGGGCGCGAATTTTAGAACAAATACAGTGAATTTAGAGAGTGATTTACTAGGATTAACTCGTCCTTTAAATAGAGATTTAGTAGATATTAACGATTACAAAATACATTCTGCTTCTAGTTCTCAACCTTCATATACTTCCGCTGAACCATTTGTTCAAGAAAGTAGAGCCAGTCATCCTGCTTGGATGTATAAAGATATGGACCATACCCGTTGGGAAAATCCATTTTTAAATCCATTGAATGGTTTAGAAAAAGGTTTTCACGAAAATATACAAACCCGTATTTTAGAAAAAGATTTGTTTACTCCCAAAATACCTATGGTTGTTGCGAATGAACATACGGATTATTATTTAACAGGGGGTTCTATTTGTATTGGGGGAAAAGACAAAGTTTGTCCAGGAACACTTTATCAAAATAGAATTCGGTAATTTAGAATAGATGTACAAAAATATTATATAAATGTAATATAATTATATAATATAAAATGGAACTTGCTATTCCCGGAGTTGCTCTTGGATTATTATATGTAGTCTCTAATCAAAATAAAAAGAATGAAAATTTTACAAATAAGCAGAATGAATTACCTAATACTGATGTGCCGAATCGAAATTATCCATCAGAATACCCGGTTGTTTCCTCTGAAACCGACCAAACAAGTCAATTATCTACTGTAAATCGTTTCGATAATACGGGCGTATACACTGATAAATATTTCAATCCGAACAGTGTATCAAATATTGTAAATTCATTCAATCCTACCACTACACAATCAAACTATTATTCATTAACAGGAGAGAAGGTTGACCGCAATTATTTTGAACACAACAACATGGTTCCCTTCTTCGGTAGTAATATTCGTTCTCGTCATGTTGAAAATAATTCATATGAAAGTGTTTTAGACAATTATGTCGGTTCTGGTTCTCAAACAATTGTTAAAAAAGAAGTAGCTCCTTTATTTGCTCCTTCCGAAAATCAACAATGGGCTCACGGTGCTCCAAATATGACTGATTTTTATCAATCACGCGTAAACCCTAGTATGCGTATGGCCAATGTAAAACCTTTTGCGGATGAGAAAGTAGCTCCTGGTTTGGGTTTGGGTTATACTACTGAAGGTTCTCAAGGTTTCAATTCGGGAATGATGATGCGTGATGCGTGGTTGCCTAAAACCGCAGATGAACTACGTGTGGATAATAAACCAAAAGCAGGTGGTTTAATGATGGTTGGTCACGAAGGACCTGCGAATAGTTTTATCAAAAATATGGCGACGGCTGAACAAATGGGTCGTCTTGAAAAAAATAGACCTGAACGCGCATTTGAAATGGGTCAAGACCGTTTATTTACGACTACTGGTGCGGTAAAAGGAGAAACTTTACAAGGCATTCCTAGTACATTTTACAAAGATACGGCTCGTCAACACTGTACTACTGATTATACTGGTGGTGCGGGATATCAAAATCCTGCTGAATATATTCCTGGCGAATATATGCCTTCTCATAATCAACAATTAGGCGAAGTTCCAATAGCTGGCGCAAACGCCAATGGCCGCAATTATGCTCACGATAATGATTATGATATGAAAGCTAAACGTGCTTATCCTAACAATCGTAGTTCTAATCATCAAGACAGTTATTTTGGTTTAGTAAGTGGAAGTCTAGGTGCGGCGGTTGCTCCTTTATTAGATGTATTACGCCCTTCTAGAAAATCAAATGTAATTGGAACATTGCGTCCATATCAAAATCCTGGCTCAGCCGTACCTGAATCATATATATTCAATCCAGCTGATAGACCAGCACCAACAATTCGTGAAACTACTGAAAATTCTAAATTTCATATGAATGTTGACCGTAATCAACGCGGTGGTGCTTATGAAGTAAGCGCACATCAACCAATTGATAATAATCGTCAAACAACTGGTGATTTTTACTATGCTGGTGGTGCGGGTGCGGGTGATAGAACTCGCCAAATGAAATCATATGAAGCCGAATATAATCAACGTAATAATGATATTAAAAGTTCTACTATCGCCGGCCGAATGGTTCCTGGAAATATGAGTTTGATGAATGGAAATATCAATATGCGTCAAGTAACTCGTGATGATTATTTGAAAAATACACGTGCTGCTGCTGGAACCATGCCTTATCAATCCGCTGATGTCGCCAATATGGGCAGATTACAAGGACAAAATCAATTATATCAAAATATCCAAATGGATAGAAGTAATAGTGATATATTAGATGCTTTAAAAAGTAATCCTTATGTAGTTGATTATAGAAAAGCATTGTAAATATATAATTTCATGTATAAACATAAAATTATGTAAATGCGAGATTCAACACACGTCTTTTGCTAATACAATTTCTCTAAGCACATTTTTCATGATTTTATCACGGAATTTCGTTTCTTCTTCATCTCCAAATCCACCGAGTGCTATCATCGCCATTTGGTTGAATTTAGTGTTTGCGGTGGTATTGTTCTCCGCACATTCAGGATATTCTTGTTGCCATTGTTGTACTTGATTTAAATTCAATTGTGCTATACTATTAATCGCCCATTTTAATTTTTTCTTTTCTAGGTTCTCTTTCTCCCATGTATCATTGTCTTTTACATAAACTGTTTCACGTTTTACATCAGTACAATGAAGAGGGCGGCGCTCTACTTCTAAACGTTTCAATTCATTGATAAATATACGAGAAATACCATCGACGAAACCTAAACGTCCTGTCGTTTCGAAGTCTTGAGTAGTTAATTTGATAGAACTAATAAAATCTTGTATATTCATGGCGTTTTTACAAGTTTCATTCAGGAAAAAATTCAAATTGAATTGAGTATTGTTTGAATTTACCATACTGGGCTTCTTAGCCAATTCTATGATTTGCTTATGATGCTCGGCATTTTGTTCTAATATTTGTTTATTTTGTTGTAATAATTTATTTTCTTTTTCTAACAATTGGTCCTCTTTCTCTAATAATTTATGTTGTAATTCTTTCGTTTGTTCAATGAGAACATTTTGAATTTCTTTACTTTGTTTGATAACTTCTAAAATCAAACTCATTGGAATATTATTCGTAATGCTTACTTTATTATCTTCATCTAATGCGTTATTTTCTTCTATAACGCATTTTTTTCGGTGTTTCCATAAACCACTCTGCGTATTGAATTCTTTATTACAACTATTACATATATTACGTTTGATTTCGTTATGTATATTATTTGTGTTTTGTATATGTTTCAATGTACTATTATGCTTATTCATATCACGTAAATTATTTGTATAATAATTACAACAACTACATATATGCTTATAAATTGTTTGAGGGGTGAGATTATTGTATTTTTCTTTTCCATTTAATTCCAAAATCCTCAATTCTTGGGTTTTTTTATGTTTACGAGTCAATAAATGTTTCTTATAATCTCCTTTATGACTCGTTATAAAATCACAATTTTTACATTCATATTTTATTGGGTTTTTATTTGTATTTTCAATTTCCATTTTCGTGTTTTTCCTTATATTATGGAATTATATAAATCTCCTAAATTTAACCCCGACAAATTTTATATAAAAAAATTATGCAAACAACAATGTCTTCAAAAAACGCATTTTACTGCATTTTACTGCAAAAACAAAATTTCACATTTTTTCTGAAAAAAGTGATCGGCCCTTTTTCAAAATTGGACATTTTTAAAATGTCCATTTTCGGAAAACCTCCACTACTTTATTTTTTGACTTTTACACTGAAAAATTATTAGAAAAAACGAACAAAATTTTATTACGATATATGCTAACAATAATTAAAAACGTAAAATAACACAATTTTAGTATTTACTTATTAGGTTTAAAAAATGGATAATGATAACCATAAAATATTTCTAATCCCATATGTGATAATCCGTGTATTCCGATTGCTACTGTAATTAATAATAACAGTATTAATACCTGATAAAAATCTAACCTTCGAAGGATTGAACTATTAAATATTATCATGAAAATAACAACGAACAATAATATTCCATTCAATATATGAGCGTAAAACGAGGGTTGAAAACAACTAGGTTTTTTCATATACTATTTACTTAGAAAAATGTGGAAGGCAATTCGGACCAATTTTTGTTTTCACAAATAAAACAGGAATTTATAGTATATAATTTTTGCGTCTCCAAACAACCTTTACAAATTTTATGTTTACAAGGTAATTCAGACAATTGTTCCCGTTCATTACATAATTCACATAATGTGGTTTCCGTTTGAATTTGTATAATAGATTTTATATCTGGAATTGAATTTTCGTTATAAAAAAATTGTAATATATATAAACATAATTGTCTCAACATATAAATTATTGGTTAGAAAATACTAAACGGTTTAAAGCGTATCTCGAGCAACGTACAAATTATAAATAAAAAATACAGATTGTAAATACAATATGTTTATGATGAAAATAACGCCGACATATTGATTGCTTCTATATTATGTTCAGGTTCTTTGAATAGTTTCATTATCATATCGTCATCTCTGAAACGAACAGTATAATCTTGTTGAATTTTATTTCTACCAATTCGTCCCATTGCTTGTAATGTTTTTTGTTGGGTCATATTCATTAAATCTTTGCCTATAAACCCGTGGCTGAATTGATAATTCGTTCCATAGATATAATCACTTGACGCAATAATAATAAATAATCGTTGGGCATCGGCCAAACGTTTCATAATTTCCATATAATGAATATTCGGTTTTTCCATAAATATACCTATGCCCAATAACAATAATACTTTTAAATTATTGTCTATATCTAACGACATTATCATTTTCGTTGTATCATCATCAATATTCGCCAAAAACGCATTTTCATATACTTCTCCAGTAGGTGTCCATATTTCTTGATGAGGTTTAGAATTTGGAACATAGATAGGATCTAGTGTTATTGTACGTATTTCTCTACGTAAACGGTTGATTTCCTCCATCATTTTTTGGGTATTATTTGTTAATCTATCACTTTCTGATGTACCCGCGTTTGTATCTTTATTTGAATTCGATTTATCAATCAATCCACTTGATTTATGTGTTTTACTATCTGAACTAAACGTTTTACTTTGTTCTTCACGTATAAAACTCTCTAGATTTTCTATTTTTTCGGCGATTTCATTATTTTTACTTATTTTCGCAATAATGGTCTGAAATACAGTCGATGATATATTGGATTGTTGTATATAGAAATTACCAATCTTTTTCACATCTTCCGTTAAGAATATAGTTGGTCCATCGGTTAATGTATGTGCGTCCGCAGTCGTCAATAAAATACCACTGGTTGCGGATGATTTGGTTGTTAATTCATTGGCGGTGCTTAATGTTCTGGTTAATACGGTGGTCGATGCTTTTTTATTCGCGTCCACACTCGTTGATTTTTTTATATTTGACTTTTCTTTATATTTTCGTTTTTGAGTGGTCGTTATATACAAATATATGTTGTTCCATTTATCTTCCTGAATTTGTTTCAATAGTAATAAATAATAATTTTTCAATGAATCCATCGTTATATCACTAATTCCTGTAAAATACAGGTCCATCGAATATTTTTCTGGAATATTTCCAGTTTCATTTATATAATTGATAAAACGAATGATTTCACTTAGGTCGAAATATCTTAATAACGTTTTATTCTTCATACAATAATCAACGCATTCTATTAGTTTGGAATATTCCGCATATAACATATGAGGTAATACACAATAACCATCTTTATTTAATATTGGAATTGATTTTTTACAGTCATAACTATTTATCGTATGAATTTCTGCGTCATTAAAACGACAACGGAAATCCGCAATAACATCCATGATTTCGTCTTCTTTGGGTAATGTAGCACAAGATAACACCATCTTTGGTATTTTATTTTCACACCAATTACGATGGATGGTTTCGTGTAATGTATGTTTTTCATAATCCATGGTAATCGTTGGTTCATCCCAATAGGTTATGATATTGTCTGCCTGATTAAATGCTAACATATAATACATAGCGGTCAAATAAGACTGAACATCACAAATCATGATTTCGACTTTGGAACCTTCACTATTGTCTACTTTCGCAATCGCTCCGGAACGATTATGCTTCACATAATTTACGGCCGCAAAATAATGTAAACGAATATCACTCGCTGTTTCACATCCAAAGGCAAAGGCTACTTTCTTTTCCATTGAAATTGCGGATTTCGCTAGCGCTAGACCAATATGTCTTGCTACGCATACAAATATAATGCGATATTGATTCGATAAGCCAATGGGCGAAAGTGTTTTTCCAGTTCCTGTAGGTGCGGTATATAAGATTAATTTAGGAATTTCAGGGGATTGTTTACAAGTAGTGAACAATTGTTTTTGGTGAGGAAATAAAGTCAAATCTTCATAAGAGAATAAATAATTATTTTTTTCAATAAATTCATATGCGTTTTGTATGATATTGCTAATTTTGGTTTGTTTAGAGGTGAACTCAATGGCTTGATTCACAAATTCAATTACATATTTATTGATATTACGAATATTGGTTTTTTTTAATTGTAAAAGAGTGTATAAATAGAACGCATAATTACTTTGTTGTTTTTTGAAACATTTTAATAGTTCTTTACATAAATCGATAAGTAAGAATTCGAATATATTTTGTTTGTTTTGTGTAATATTATTTTCGAGATTTTGAATACGGATATTATCCGCACTTTTTAATTTTTTGATTTGAACACCATTCGATTTGAATAATGGAAGAGTATTCGGTTCTGTATATTTCTGAACAATATTTTTGATATCTTCACTGAAATATTTTTGAAATAAGAATAATTCAGTTTCAGGTGTTATTTCGATTTTAACAAACGAGAACATTGTTAAATGGTCATTGGAACGAATATTAACGTCTTCAAATCCATCAATAATCATTTTCAATATTTTTTTCTCGTCATTCGAAATAGGGGTTTCAATACTTTCCCATTCTTCACGTGATAATTTGCTTTGTGTTAAGTCCATTGTATTATGTATTGATTATATTATTTATTCTTTATTTACATTCAATTTTTTATTTGCGTGTATTTTATTTGTGTAAATTATTATAATGTTATTTTATATATTTGTAGAATATGAACAAAAAAATAAAAGATAATGAACAATATTGCTCGGATATAGAGTGGGTAATAGGATATATTATAGGTAAAACTGTATCTTTTACTGTAAATATTTGTATACATATTGTAAACCACACAGTAAATGGTGTGAAACGTGAATTTTTTAATAAAAAATGATGTGTATTCTAAAATCCCCCGGTTTTCCTAAATAATTACGTATTTGAAAATATGGAGAATTTTCTCTCTACATACACCAATAAAATGTGAATTTATTTTGAATTATTTTTATACACAATTTAGTATAGTAAAATAAATTTAATAAAAATTAAAATTATTTTATGTAGGTATTTCAATGAAAAAAATAGTAATAAAATTTATTTAGCAATTTCAACAGAAATTATTTTCTTTGAGAAGTATATATAAAAAATGGGTGGAGCTTTGATGCAATTAGTCGCCTACGGCGCACAAGACGTTTTCCTTACTGGAACACCAGAAATCACTTTCTGGAAGGTGTCATACAGACGCCATACAAACTTCGCAATGGAGTCCATTGAACAAACCTTCTCAGGCCAAGCTGACTTTGGTCGTCGTGTTACATGCACAATCTCCAGAAACGGTGATCTAGCATACAGAACATACTTACAAGTCACTTTACCTGAAATCAACCAAGACATGAAGACCACCGGAACTGATGGTGTCTATGCCCGTTGGTTGGACTACATTGGTGAGCAATTAGTTGCCCAAGTCGAAGTTGAAATTGGTGGCCAAAGAATCGACCGTCAATACGGTGATTGGATGCACATCTGGAACCAACTTACCCTTTCATCTGAGCAACAAAGAGGTTACTTCAAGATGATTGGTAACACCACCCAATTAACATACATCACTGACCCAGCATTCGCCGCTGTTGCTGGCCCATGCGCATCTGCTGGTGGCCCATCCCAAGTGTGTGCTCCTCGCAATGCTCTTCCAGAAACCACTTTGTACATTCCTCTACAATTCTGGTTCTGCCGCAACCCTGGATTAGCTTTACCATTAATTGCTCTTCAATACCACGAAGTTAAGATCAACATTGACTTCCGTCCAATTGGTGAGTGCTTATGGGCTGTTAAGAGTCTAACTGCTACATCCGGAACAAACTCCGTATCTGCTGCTTACCAACAATCATTGGTTGCTGCTTCCCTATACGTTGACTATATCTTCCTTGATACTGATGAACGCAGAAAGATGGCACAAAACCCACACGAGTACTTGATTGAACAACTTCAATTCACTGGTGATGAATCTGTTGGTTCATCCTCCAACAAGATTAAGTTGAACTTCAACCATCCATGTAAGGAGCTAGTTTGGGTTGTTCAACCTGATTCCAACGTTGATTACTGCGCATCCCTTGAAGGCGGAAACGTCTTATTCAAGACATTAGGTGCTCAACCATTCAACTACACTGATGCTATCGATGCTCTACCAAATGCTATCCATGCTTTCGGTGGACCAGCAGAAACCTCTGGTTCAACTGCTTTCATCAATGCTTCCGGCTTATTCCAAATGCCTGGTGCAACTGATGTTGGTGGTCTAACAGCAACCGGTGATTGGGCAAGTGGAACCAACTACCAACCATTCCAAGACCAAGTTGGATCAGCTGTTTCTGCTTCAGGATTATCCGATGCTGGTACATTCGTTCTAGCAGAGACTGCTTTGGACATGCACTGCTGGGGTGAGAACCCAGTTGTAACTGCTAAGTTACAACTTAACGGCCAAGATCGTTTCTCTGAACGTGAAGGCTCATACTTCGATGTTGTTCAACCATTCCAACACCACACCCGTGCTCCTGATGCTGGTATCAACGTATACTCATTCGCTCTTCGCCCAGAAGACCATCAACCATCAGGCTCATGCAACTTCTCCAGAATTGATAACGCAGTTTTACAACTTGTTTTATCATCTGGTGCTGTTGCCGGCACTGCTACTGCTAAGGTAAGAGTGTACGCCGTCAATTATAATGTATTAAGAGTGATGTCGGGAATGGCGGGAATCGCTTATAGTAATTAATCTGACCAACATTTTTAAAATACTAATTCTAACCTATAATTTATAAAAAATCATTGATTTGTATAATTCATATACATATCAATTAAGAACTAGAAATAAAAATTCATGCTCTATATGAAGCTATTTCTTTCGCACGAATTTTTTTATATTCTTCTTCACCGTATTTTTCTTTAAGTTTTTCACGTTGCCGTTGTTTATAAATTCTATTTGCTTCCTTAATTTCTTCTATTGATTTTTTTGGTTTATTTCTTGGAATAATATTATTTACTAATTCAAAATCTTTATTTTCTTCATTATTTATTCTATCTTTATTTTTTTCATATATTGCTACTAATTTATTTATGAATTCATCATAATCCCATATATTTTTCATATAATTACATTCACCACAACAAGCATTTATGTTATCCAACACATATCCCTTTTTGCTATCCATCCGATCTATACCATTTATATTGTTTTCATCACTTTGTTTTCCACATAAAAAACAGTCATTTTGAATAATATTCTCGTAATCTTCTTGTGTAATTGAAAAATCTATTTGTTTTTCTACCGCACGAGATTTATATCTATAATAAGGCATACATTTATGATTAGAGAAACATTCGGGATATAAATTTCCATTTATTCTATTTTGATATGATAATATATGTTCCGCGCGTTTGATAAACACATCAATGCTTAATGAACCTTTCATATAATTACACATTTTACAACACGCTATACAATTATCTAATATATAACCGATTGACGAATTTTTTCGGTCAATACCATTTACAAAATCAGAATTTACATAACCACAATAACAACATTCGTTATTTACTATGTTTATGAATTCATCGTATGTTATTCTAAAATCTAAACATCTTTCATTACACGACTTTATATATCTATTGTATTTTTCATAAATATTTGTTCTAGCCAATTCATTCCGGTGTTCTTTATCACGGCGTAAGTCTTGAATTTTATTATCATCCCTACACGCTTTACATGTTTTGGTTTCATTCCCTTTTTCACCGATAAAAAATTCAAGCAAATATTCTTTACAACAAGTATTACAATATTTAGATTGAGCATTTTCTACAATGGTCGTCGCATTCAGTGATTTCGCATTTTGACGGCGTTCATTATCTTTTTTCCTGTCCTTTTCTAAACAATCCGAACATCTAGTAAATGTATAATCCAAATCTAATTGAGTTCGGCAACCTCGAATATAGTTAACACATAGTTTCTTATTCATTGCTTTTGTTTCATCTTCCAATATACAAATTTGATGTTTATTACAATATTTATTTGCCTCCGACCGTTTGAATTTACAACTATCTTTACCGCATAAAACAATTGTTTCTTTTCTTTTTTCGACATTTGATTTACTGCGTTCTTTACATCCATTACATATTTTTCTACCATTTTCCAAATAATAGGATTTCTTACAACCGCTACAAATGGTCAAGTTCCCCAACATTTCATCCGTATAATCATTCATATATTGATGGAATTTACAAAATCTGCTTTCATTACAACCATAATTCCTACATTGATTTGACTTCCTATCTATAGCCAAACAATTCGTCATTTTTATATATTATATAAGGATATTATATTTAAATAATTTACCGCAATTATTTAATTATTCCTAAATATTACATATTTAATCGTTTTTTTAGGGACATTTTCTATTTTAATTGTAAAATCATTTCCTATAAAAGTATAATTTTGTTGCCTTAAAATACTCCTAACAATATTTAAATAAGGTCGTTTACAATCAAAATTTGGTTTGAATGATGATATAGTAGAACAAGCAAAATATTTTTGTATTTCTTCTTTCATATCCAATAATTTATTTTGTTTTTCAATATCGTTATCTAAGTCATGAAGTAAAAATGTACCGTTATTTAATTCTAGTATATTTAATATCTTATTACAAATATCTTCTCTTTCCGTTTGATATTTTTCGCTTAATTTTATTCTCATTATATAAAATTAATCAAGATGTTTTTATTATACTTTCGCAAATACATAATGTAGGGGCTTCAAGTTAAAGGTTTCACTGCGAGTGGAACTAAATCCAAAAAAGAATACCAACAAACAGGATTTACGGGGTCTTCTGTATCCATCTTTTTATACATAGTTCCATCCAAAAAATGTATAGTAAGAGCACCCGGAATATTCCCATCAAATTTATGAAAATAAGGGTTCGTATACATAGTATATTTCAATAAACGATTAATGATAGGGTTGCCTGCTGTATCATTTGCATAGACAGTACCCTCTGCATTTGAAAATAAACTCATTCGAACATTTCCACTCATTTGAACCTGTATCTTTTGTAAATCCGCATAAAATTCAATATGATGGTTTTTTCCAAATTCGTTGAAACGAGGGTTCGCCATTATATAATTCAACTACATATTCGCAAATACTAAATAATATATCTGTAATTACACCATATATGTAGTTGTAATTATAAATTCCAAAATTGTAAATAGGAAAAAAATAGCTGATGTTTTCAACCGACTATCTTTCCCTTTTTATATTTTTATTGTATAAGTTTGAATTCTAAGTAATCATAATCATGTTTATCAATGATATTTGCTTTTAAACTATAAACCGTTTGGTCGTCCATTGTTTTGGTTACATTTTCTATATGTTTATTTAAATTCATTAAAGCGCCAATTCTATCAAAATTTTTCATAATATTATCTACTTGAGTATCAATTGGATGACCATTATCAATATGACTAGATAGATTACACGCTATTTTCATTAATAATAAATTTTTATTCATATAGGCAAATAATGTGTTATCTTGTTTCATATAATAAATAATAAAGAATAATAAATTGCCGATGATTTCACCATTTGGAAGATTAAAACGTCTATGATGTTCATCAATGCTTTTTATGATAGTCATTAAGGTAGATATGTCTGATTTGTTTTCTATTTTATATTTTTCGCAAAAATTGGTTAATCCTTGTTCTAATTTTTCCTTTTCACATTTATCTAATAACAAATGTAAATAACGAGTGAAAGTGGTAGAACGAATACTATATACATTATCTACATTATTCGGTAATATGTTTGTTGAAAGAAATTCCATTTTCAATTGTAGTAGTTTGTTTGGATAATCTTAGTATATTTGAAAAATAATAAAATCAATTTTATCATGTATTTTATGAAAAAACAGTATAAAAAAATGATAGTAAGTTCTCTTACGAATCATATAAAATGTCTTTATATTGCGCATCAAATTTACATACTCAGAATGATTTATTAATGAAGAATTTAATGGATTTTTATAATGAAAGAGAGAACCTTCTTAAAATGATGTCTATTATAAATGGTGAATCAAATATATCACTCCGGTTAGTGGATTGGTTTGTCACAAATTTCGCCAAAAAATATTATACAGTGTATGAATTAAAAACAAAACATGACGAATCGATGAGATTTAAAGTGTATAATGATTATAAATTGAAATTAAAAGCATATAGTAAGAGACGTTTCGACCCATTTTGTCGATGGGAACGTATTTCTATACCATATGATAATGAAAAATATATGGAAACTACGATTGGGCAATTGAATTTTTTCAAATGGGCAATTGAAAATAATATCGTTCAATATATTGAAACGAATTATCAATCTATAGAAAATGATATGAACCATCGAAATAGCACATCTAAAAAGAAACAATCTCCAGATAACCAACCCGAAGTGGACAATTCAAAAACACGTAAAAAAAGAGAAGAATTATCTATCTCCGCTTGTAAATGTATTAAGAAAGAAGATGTTAAAATTATAGTCAAATTTAATTAAAGCATCGGTATATTACAAAGAAAAATTATAATGAGATATTATCACATTATAATTTAAGATGAAGAAGTAAAACTACTTATTTTTTTATATATAGTTTTCATTAATATTCCTAGCCAATTAAATTCACTATCGTCTTCGTCATCGCTGTATCTAACAATTGTATCATCATCGTTATTTATCAAATCATCTATATATTCTATTATCATATCTATCCATTTATTTCCCTTATCATTATTATCTTCCTTGTCGTATTTTACATTTTCGTCGGCATTAATGATTAATATATTGTCTATTTCCATCAACCAATCTTCATGATATTGACGACATTTTTTCAAATAATCTAATTGTATACCCGATTCACCATTACGACTGCGCATTTTAATACGTTCATCGCAAATAGTAGGATTAGTTTGTATATAAATAATTCCATTTAACACAAAATCATTATGATATTCATTATAGAAATGTAAATATATTTTATAATTTATTTCGTCAATTAATCCATCGTCATATAACATTTTCGCAAATATATGTCGGTCGGCTTCGAGTGAACGTTCACATATAATTAATTCACATTGAGGATTTGTATTAATTACTTTTCGTAACATAGATAATCGTGTTACAAAAGCCATCACTTGAAATGAAAAGGAATATTTCGCAGGGTCTGCGTAAAATTTTGCTAATATATTTTCGCCATTTTTATCGGTAATTGTTTCCCATACATCTACAGGTTCACGAAGAAATACTACATTTGGATTATCACTATAATACGTTTCTAAATTTTTAAGAATAGTTGTTTTACCAGCTCCAATATTGCCTTCAATAGAAATGATTTTAGGAAAAGACATATTTATTAATAATTGCTGGTAAAATTATAAAAGAGTATAGATTCAATTTTTTATATCGAAACATACATTATGTTATTATTCTATATTTTTATTGTTATTGTTCTTATATGTATATTCTATTATTTCTATAGTAAGAAATCCCCGAATTATTTGAAAGGTATAGATGTAGTATATTGGATTAATTTAGATAGAGCAAGAGAACGTAAAACCAAAATGGAGAAAATGTTTACCGATACGATTTTCAACAATTGTAATATTCAACGGGTCAACGCAGTAGATGGTAAAGACCAAGATATAAAACGCATTATCAAAAATGATATCAATCAAACAAATACGTCATCCAACTATTTGGAATACGCATGTTTATTATCGCATCTACATACGATTCGCAAATTTTCAGAAAGTAATTATGATATTGCTCTGGTATTAGAAGATGATATGACGTTAGAATATAAACCCAAATGGAATACTACGATAGAGAACATTATTCAAAATGCTCCAAAAGATTGGGAAATTATTCAATTATGTTATATTATTAAAGATAAGATTCCCGATGAAACATATACGTTGAACAAAGAGAAATTTCATTCGACCGGCGCATATATTATACATAAAAACGCCGCAAAAAAATTCGTGAAACATATATTTATAGAAAATAAATATAAATTAGATGTAAATATATCACATAATGCGGATATATATTTATATAAAGAATTCATAACTTATACGTATAAATATCCATTTTTCATATATCATACAAATAATGATTCGTATATTCATTCAGAACACGTGGAATTCATTCATAATCGTTCCAAAAATATCATTCAACATAAAATATACAGCTAAAATAAAGTAGTCGCATCTATAAATCTAGCGTTTGTTAGTGGGTGGAATACCGCAACCCAACTTCTTTCAAAATAATGACCTACTTCTGGATTGGATGAATAAGATAATTCATCCATCAATCGTTCATAATAACTTTTTGGATGTTGTAAAATATGTTCTCTGGAAATAGCTATAATGCCCGAATAAGGAATATATTCAATATCAACATCGGGAAATTTATTATCAAACCATTTACCATAAGGCCGTATTTTACATAAATCCAAAATTGTTTCCGAATTTATTTTACGATTTTCAGGGGTGGTTGATTTATAATTATTCATCGCAAAATTATACAATTCTTTTTTTACACTATTGTGTTTTACACCAATAATAACAGATGTATTTGCGTTTTCACACTCTTTTGCTAATAATATAGCGCGTATTTGTTTATTGTATTCTTTAGAATCCGCCGAACCAGGTAAGAAGATTGTTATATCAGCCAAGTTATCATAATTGTTAATAATATGATATAAATAGGTATGGGATTCACGACCGACATTTGCTAATTTCACCGATTTTTTCATATTTTTGATTTTATAATTTTCATTGACTCCTTTGTTATAACAAATGACTGGATATTTTGAAAAAGGCTCTTCATTTAACCATTTCAATTCTTCATTATATCTAGAAACGACAATTTCAACAGTATTTTTATTTTGTAATTTTTCAATTACATTTCGAAATTTATACATGATAAAAAAAAAGATCAGCACAGCGAAGACAATAATAATTTCTGTTTTATTTTTTTGTATATAATCTATGATTTGTGAAACTAGTTCCATGTATTACTCTTACAATATATATATTTATTATATTTTTCTATTTGCCTTATATTTCAATAAATCCAATACTTTTTTCGTGGTTGGAAATTCGGTATTTCCATAAATATCTTGTAAAAGCATCCATTCAAACAGGCCGCCTGTATATAAATATATTTCACTAAATCCTAAGGTTCTCATTTGCGAATATTTCTTTTCGGCCGTTTCATCATTCGAATTTTTACCATAAATAATTATTTTTTTATTGTTATAATCATAATTATTTAATAATTCGTTAATAGCACGTTCTTCCTCTTCATAGGGCGTCGTAGATTTAATTAAACAATCTTGTTCATTCGAGGGTAATGTATTTATAATGATATATTGGTTTGTATTTTTAATAGCATGTTGTAAATCTTCAAAATTTATTTTTTTATAGGATGTTTGAAACAATCCTGAGAACATAATTATTATTCATTATAAATTTTATATATTTTTTTTGGTATTCAATTTACGAATAAGGAAAGTGTAATTACACTTGATTTTTTTAGTATTCTATATAATATAAATATAATATATAGTATAATGTTATCACGCGGTTATTATAATGGTTATAATGGATATGGACGTTATGGCTATGGTGGATATTATGGAGGATATGGTTTTCCTTATTTGAGCGTGCCTATCATCAATAGTAATTATCGTATCAGCGGACTATTGAATGAATATGCGGAGTTAAATGATTTGTCTATCAGAAACAATGCTTTATATTATCAAAGCATTTTACAAAATCAACGGCCAACGAATGTATATAATACATATATTCAAACCCCTGGTTCTTATTATGGTGTAAACAGTTATACAAATCCTTATTTATTTTATTAATGATTGACTGTACAAGTAGCCGGTTGTTGTGAATGTTGAATAATAAATTCTTCTAGATAAGTCTCTTGAAAAATTTTGCGTTGGTTCTCGTGTTTCTTGGTAAAAATATATTTGTCGTTTCGTTTTTTTACACTCCATCCTTCCTCTAGAGCATTTGTAATAAACATCATTTTTTGAAACTGTTTTCTGTTCATTTGAATATTTTTCATATTTTCTAAAGGTATTTTGGCTGTAATCATTTCATTGGACATTTTTCGTATATAATAGTTTTATATACGAAATTAACGATTTGTACGATTTTATTTTATCTGTATTTAGTATATTCGTAATATATTATAATGAAACAACGTAATCCTACAACTACTCAAACTACTACTACAAATAAACCTTCGGAGAATACTTTTAAACCTCTTATAATTCAAGCAAGAGAAAAACCACAAGAAACAAAGGGAACGTTGTTTGTAAAAGATGAAGAATTTGAACCATCAGAAGAAAAAAGTGAATATACTACAACAGATAGTGAACCTGATGGACCCATTTGGAACCTGGACCCTATGATAAAAAATCTATCTAAAAAATTTTTTGATAAATCTACTAGAATAGAATATGATGCGAAAACACAAACACGAAATGATGTTAGACAGTATGACGAAAATATGTTTGCGAATTATACATTAAGAAGTTTAAAAGTAGCAAATTTAATAAAAAAAATGGTTGATACAGAAGTACAATATATATTTGATGTAAAATTTGCGTTATTGGATTATCTAGATTCGAATGACTCCAAGAAAGGTGGACACGCAAATATGAAAAAAAACAATGAAATCGTAAATGAACTAAATATAAAGGAAGGAGATTCACAACACGATTTTAAAGCATCTGATACTAGAAATAATGTATTTCCTGAAAATATTACAAAATCATCAAAAATACCAACAGCTTATAATAATTCACTGATTATAGACAAAATTTCTAAGATTGTATCGAACGCAAAAAACACAAAAATAGGGGAATCGCGCTGGTTAAATGATTATTTTGAAAGTTCTCCTGGTGTTTTTGAAGAAGATATAAAAATAGATTATTTTTTAGGAGAATTAGTAGGAAAGTTAGATGATATTTCATATTATTTCACAGGAGGAAAAGATAGTGTTTCATCTACATGGGTTGAAAAACGCAAAAAATTTTTTGAAACGACGGATGTAAATGAAATAGATAAATTATTTGAAGACGTTTCTACTCATAATATAGAATACTGGGTATTTGATGCGTGTATGTATAGTTATGTTACAAAAGGAATGCTCCCTATTAAATTTCGCACATTGGCGAATATGTGGGACCCTGCTACTTCAGCAAATCCAACGTTAGAAGAACTTGGTGAAAATATAATATCTAATAATAAAGATTCAACAAATAGTTTTTTCGTTGAACTTGCTGAACGCCCTACAGATAATTCTATACCAAAAGGAATAAAAATATATGATTGGAAAGATGGTAAGGGAGAATCGTATTATGATTTAATATATGATGAACTAATAAATCGTGATATAATGACTACATTTTATGGAATAAAAATAAAAATACGAACAGCGGTAGAACAAGTTGTTGAAAAAAAAAATACAGTAAACAAGTGTTCAGTAGCCGTTTGTATATATGTAGATGATGTATTTAAAAATGTAATATTCATTCATAGTGGCTTTGGTGTAAATGAACTGGCTATGGGTATGCATTATATAGAAACCCGAGCCATTACTTATACAAAAGGTACCAAAACATACCAACTAAGAACAGAATTAAAAACTTTACTAGATACATTGAATATATACTTTATAGATAGTGGAAAAAAACGTAAAGAATCTTCGAATGAATTCTTTAAAAATGAATATTATAAATTATTATTAAGATTCAAATCATCAGGAGACCACGGACAAGCAAGAACAGTGAAAATTCTAAATACATTACTTAATAAACCGACCGTTTTTATATCCGGTGATAATTTGGCTTATGTATACAGTATTGCGGAAGAAATACCTACTATATGTAAGTATTACGGGGGTAAAGGTGATGCTGAAGACGAAGACGAAAATGAAGATGAAGACAATGAAGAACATAAAGGCCCTCTATTTATTGCTGGTTATTTTCCAATGAAAGATAATAAAGAAAAGTATGAAACATTATTTAATAGAAGAATTTCAACAATAGGCGATTTGTACATATCTGAATATATAAACCCAAATTTAAATAAAACACCTATCGTAAATGAAATATCAGTAGAAGAGTTTAAAACACTTAAAAAAACAATTGTTAATTTGATAACAGAAGGGGAAGCATTTGTGAATGAATTACAACCATTTAAAAAAGATATAATCAATGTTTCGAAAGCGAAAACGTCAAAAAGTATTCAAAATAAAGAAGAAGAAATTAATAAAAAAATCATTGAAAAAATACAAAAAATATATACTACAAATGTGGGGGACAAATCATTATTAACAATGATTGAATGCGTTCCAAATAATATTGATAGATTATTTTTAAAAGATGATTATGATTACGCATCAATGAAAGAATATAACAGTTTAATAGACCATTTTATAAAAACTTGGTATTTCGTCAAGCATTATGTTAAAATTGTTAAATTAGTGAAAGAAAATATAAATGATATGATTAAATCTTTAGACTTTATTATGACCATAAATGAAGAACAAATATTAAATGATATTGTAATCGAAAATAGAAGAGAAAACTCTAGGTCAAAGGGGACTCCGCTACATACAAATTTAAGTGGTTTAAATGATAAATATAAAGAAATACAAAAAAATATTAGTTCGATTGATAAAGATTCACTATTAGATATGGCTGAATCAGTCGCAGGAAAAACTGAATCGAAAACGTTACGTGAGACTTTAATTAATATACGGTCAACATTAATAAATAATAAAAAAAATATTTCCTCCAAATTAAATTTAGAATTAGGTATGCAGCCTCAATTTTATTCAGAATTAAGTGATAAAATAGAAATATTAAAAGAAGAATATTTAATAAAAATTAAAAATAAAATAGAAGATACACAAACATTTGGTAAGGCGATAAATGATTATTTTTCAAAATGTTTTGAAACAAATATTAAAATGGATAAACCAACTATCATAGCAGAGATTGAAGAATTAAAAGCGGATACTCAAGATAAAAACCCCGAAACAAAAAAACAAACAGAAACCATTTTTATTAATATAAAAGCAGCAGAAGCGAATGAAATATTAAAAGTATTAGATACAGAAGAAACACTTCCTGTAATTCCACTCGAAAAGGCAAAAAAAATTGGTAAAAATAAAGAAATTGTTGATGAAACTGTAAACGATATGGCGATCGATGAAGTGAAAGAGACTTTAACAAGCGTTGTTCCTGTATTTAAAAGTTCAAGACTACAAATTATGGAAGAGAAAAAAAGAAAAGCGCAGGAAGAGGCAGCTGAAGAAGAAAGAAAAAGAAAAGAGGCAGAATTAAAGAAAAAAGAACAAATTAGAGCAGCTACATTGAAACGACAACAAAAGGGTGGTAAACGAACATTAAAAAAGAATACAAAATATTCGACATATAAAAAAAGAAAACACCACCGACAAAATAAAAGTATCTCCAAAAAAAGAGATTAGTACAATTTATTTACAAGTTTTATATATTCTTCAAAAATAATATATAAAAATTAATATTTATAACTATTAAATGAATCAAATTATTTCAAAAAAACCTCCACCTAAACAATCTGCTACGATTGATGAAAAACATACCGAAATGTTAAATTATTTTCACGAAATAGAAACAGACATCATACCCAATTTGAAACTTGAAAAAGACAAATTAAAATCGGTAATACCTACTTTACAAGACCACGAAATCGATGCTTATATGGAAATTCGAGACAAGATTCTTCTGATAAAAAGACAAATCAAAGAATTGAAACAAGAGAAGAAAAATTATTTGTTAGATAATTCAAAATATATTTTCAATTATTTTGAGGAAAAGAAAAAGATTTCTTCGGGGGATAATAATCAAAACGTGAAAATTTTGAATTCATTTTTTAAAATCAAAGCGAATTCCGAAGACAGTTCCAATCTAAATAGTAGCAAGTATAATCAAGCCAAGAAAACATACCAAAATTATTGGCGGAATGTAAATAACGAAATTATTAATATTCAAGATTATGTGGTTTCTTCCGATATATGTTTGGAATGTAATCGAGGAGAACTTATACCACAAGATGAAGAGGGGATTTTAATATGTAATAATGGGGAATGTGGTAAATTTATTACGTATATTATTGATAGTTCCAAACCAACCAATAAAGAACCACCGAATGAAGTATCGTATACCGCCTATATTCGTCTCAATCATTTCAAAGAAATCTTGTCGCAATTTCAAGCGAAAGAAACAACACAAATTCCAGACGAAGTCATTGAGGCGATTCGTGCGCGAATCAAGAAAGAGCGCATCAAAGATATGTCTACTATCAATTACGATAAAATGCGTGATATTTTACGAAAATTGGGATTTAATAAATATTTTGAACATATTCAATATATTAATTCTATTTTTGGTATTAAACCGCCTATTATGAATGAAGAATTACACGAAACTCTGTGTGTATTATTTATTGAAATACAGAAACCGTGGGCGACTCATTGTCCAGCCAACCGCACCAACTTTTTCAATTATACATATACTCTACATCAATTGTGTGTATTATTAGACCAAACACAATATTTACCGTATATTCCTATGATGAAAGACCGTGAAAAACAATTAGAACAAGATATGATTTGGAAGAAGGTATGTAAGGATTTGGATTGGGTATTTTTTCCATCCGTCTAGGGAAACGTAGTTTCCCGAAACCAAGAGTAGGATTCTACCCCTAGGACCCAGTCCTATCCATGTGCTGCGCAATGAAAAAAATTAGCTAAACCAAATATATATCCAAAAATACCAATTTCTCCGTACATAGCATAATTAAAACCAAAATTTACTATTTTATAACTAACGTTTCCGTTATTGCTATTTGTTTTTAACCCTTGTAATAAACATATGGTTCGCGTATTAGATTCAATATTTGACTTGATATTTTCCGAAAAAAGAGTATCTATATTTGGCGTAGTTTTACATAATTTATAAATTATTTCTAAAAATGTAGTGTTTTCATTTCTATTTTGTAATTCTACGATTTCTTTATTAAATTTATCCATGAATATAGGAAATGAATTTTGTGTGAAATCCGTATGTTTATAACATTGAATAAGTATATTCATTAATTTTTCAAATACTCTCTCACTATTTTGAAAAAATATCCAATGTATAGTAGCTTTTATAAAATGTATACAATCTCTATTGGTTCTATCCATATAATTCATTTTTGATTCTATATTTGTAGGCGTTAAGCTATTTATAAATGTTTGATGTTTCATGATAATATTTTCCATAAAAGAAGGTTCATTTAATAGTTTAATATAAAAAGAAATGATTTCGGTATTGGCTATGAATGGCTGTTGTATAGTTGATACGTTATATGGTGGAATTCCTCCTTTATTTTTTTTTCGTTTTGTTTGCCGTTTATGATGATGTTTCGATTTAGTTTTATTCATTTATATATTATATATAAATTAATTATGTTTTGTAATACTACATGTAGGAAGTAAGGGATACGCTAACAAGGGAGGGAGCGTCCGAGGGAACCGTAGGTTCCCTGGATTACATTGCTAGAGTTCGGATACCTCCGCCTAAAGCACTGCCTACGGATAGACCAATACCCATTTTAGCACTATCTCCTACGGATGGTAAAAATGTATCTAAAATACTGAATGTAGCAGCTGCGGAAAGTGCTAAAATAAGGATTTCTTCAACATTTAAAGATTTTTTTGGGATAACAATTGCGACAATAGCAATGCATAAACCTAATACCAAGTATTTGATGATTCTCTTTACAATCTCTGAAAAGTCTAGTAAGCCGTTCATTGAAACGTTTATATAATAGAAAAACAAAAAAATTATCCTAAATAAAATAATATATTGTTGAAAACACTTAAACGTTAAATTTGTTCTATTTATATAAATATGTCGGGATTCGAAAGAAAAATGCTAGAAAACGGTCAACCTAATCCTAAATATATTGATTTATGTGATGAAGACCAACCAATCGCTGGCCAAAAATTTGTTTGTATGTCTTTTATTTCTCCAGAAAAGATATTGAAAAAGCGCGAAGTTTATTTATTTGATGAATTTGTTAGACAATGGGATTTTACTAAATCTATGACTAAATTCAATGATTTTCTTCATTTTATTTCATATAAATATAGTTTGAATATTGAAGCAGTATTAAATGACCTAAATGATTTCTCGAAAGAGGAAGAAGCCAGTTTAAAAGAAAATTCAACCATTGATGACTATAAAACTTTCCTAGATAAACAGGAAGACAAGTTGAATGAACGTTTCAATCGCGAACACTCATTCCAAACCTCTGTACGTGGTTTAAAAGTTCGTGGCGTCTTCCCAACCCAAGAAGAAGCCGAATTGAGATGTAAAAAACTACGCGAGTTCGACCCTAATCATGATATATTAGTAGGACCTGTTGGAATGTGGATGCCTTGGGACCCTGATGCTTATAAAACAGGCCGGGTTGAATTTATGGAAGAAGAATTAAACCAATTACATCAAGAAAAGTTGAAGAACGAAGAAAAAGCCAAACAGGAGTTCGAAAAACGTATTAAGGAGACCAAGAAAAAGGCAATTGAAGAAAATATTAAAATTGCCGAAAAATCAGGCAATGTATTAACCCAAACAATGGATGAAGAAGGCAACTTGATCGGTGTAAAAGATACAATTAATTTCGAAGAGCGTGAAGTTGCTGAGCCAGAAAGTATGAAATTACATAATGAATTACTACTTAAAACCGCACTAGAGCGTGAACAACAAGAAAAAGGTCAAGAAGAACAAGAATCATCACAAGCATTATAAGTAAAATAAGTAAAAATCAAAATATAATTATATAAAAATATATAAAATTATAAATGTTTATATATTTAATGAATGTATTTAAATTAATTATACAATTTGTATTGAAATTCACATCCCCAATATATGACGATTTCGTAAATATTCATCATTGTATAGAATATTACAAACAGTTAAATAGTGAAAGTATACATAGCAATACCATAAAGAATTTATTTTCGAATTTAATAACCAGTAAGGAAGATTTTAATCATAAAACTAAATTTTCTTATTTAGCAAGTGTTTATAAAAATATTTTTTTATCAGATGAAAATAAAGCGGAATTTTTAGATATTTTTGGAAAAATTCAACGACATTACTATGTAATAACACGATTATTTAGAAATTATAAATTTAGAAAGGCGGAAATACATGTGAAACACGATATTTGTTTGAACCCTATCAATGAAACAGATAAAAATGTGATGATTATATTTCAAAACAATAAAAAATATTTATTTACCATAAGCGATTTGGTGAATTTATTCAATGAAGCCTTAGGAAATACACATTATTTTTTCGCTGAACCAAAAGTTTGTAAAAATCCGTATAATAATATTCCTTTCAACAAAGCTGATTTATATAATATTTATTTTTTTATGTTATCCAAACACATTATTATTCCTACAATGTTTCGCAATTATTTTTTAACAAATTTTAATTTGACCAAATATAAATTGGAAAATGAAGATAATATTCGAGAATATGCTATTAAAAAACATTTAGATGTATCCACAAAAGAAAAATTGCGGATGAATTGTATTACAATGTTGAAGATGAACAGATGCACTAAAAATATGAAAATACATAAAGATTTCCCCACTGATATTCTAGTAAGAACAATGAAACCTTATTTAAATTTATATTTACATTCACAATATACAACTGAAACAAATAAAAAACATGCTTATACTCGTTCATTAGATACAAAGTTAAAAAGATTTGTTGAATTTAATAGAAATTTCGGTAGAAAAAAAATGGTAGTGAGGACCAATTTAAATTTTACCAAAGAATATATTACTAAATTTAATACAGAATTCATTGGATATAAAAATGATGATGAAAATGATTTTATGAATAATCATTCTTATGTGGATGATGAAGAGTTTAGTGATGATGATGATGATGATAATGAAAATACGGAAGATGACGATGATGACGAAGACATTGAAGACATACGCGAAAATAATCCAAGGAATGAAAATTTAATAGTAATTTATGATAATATTGATGAAAATACGACAGATGAGAATACAAATGAGAGTGATGATAGCAATGATACATATGAAAGTGAAGAGAAAGAACAAGATATTATTGACCAAATTAATAATATAGATATTGATGTGTTTCGTCCTATACAAACAATTATTGGTATTCATACAGTGGATTCTAACGAAAGATTAGATTCCGAATAAGTGGATGGGAAGATTGAATTATATAAATTATATAAAAAATAATGTATATAATATACTAATGAACATCGAAGAAATTATTAAAGAGAATAAACTGTTAAAAGAAGAAAATGATAAATTAAAAAATGAATTAATAGATACAAAAGAACATTTGAAAAAATATACAGCGCCTTTAAGAAACAAAACATATTACGAAGAAAATAAAGAACAACATAAACTAAGAGTCAAGGCATATAAGGAAAAAGTTAATTATTACGCAACATTATCAAGTGAAAAAAAGAAAGAATATGCTAGAACAGCATATTTAAACAAAATAGAAAAAAAGAAACTTAAGGAATTAGAAAATAATAATGGAATGATTTAGGAATTATATAGTTAATTAAAATAACTATATAAAAAAGAAAATATACATATAAATATAATGGAAAACAATAATGTTTACCAAGAAGAAATTACCCTTGCTAATAAAATTAAAGATAAGTATGAGTGTGATATAATTATAAATAATGAACCACCCTACACATTATATTGTGCGAATGATATTGGTAAAATATTGAATATTCCTAGTATTAGAAGCATAACTAGAAATTTGGAAAAAAAATATATAAATAAGAAGACTAAGGGTGGTATTCAAAAGATTACATATATACCATATAAATCGTTATTGAAATTACTAACTAAAAGCAGAAAAAACAGTTGTATGGAATTTGCGAAATATATAAATTTAGATATTATATCAAAATATTGTTTATCAATAGAAACCGATATAATATCATGTATATTAAAAACATTTGATGGACATGTTATGATACCTCAATATAAAGTTGATAATTATAGAATAGATTTATTTTTTCCGGAATATAAATTAGCAATTGAATGTGATGAGCAACATCATTTACGTAAAAATAATATAGAAGCAGATAGAATAAGACAATCAAACATATTTATGAATCTAAGATGTAATTTTATTAGATTTAATCCTTACGAAAAAGATTTTGATTTATTCAAATTATTGAATGAAATATATATTTACATTACAGTTTGTCCTAGAAAACGAATACCACAATATTATTATAGTGATGGAATGCTAATTAGTCAAATATAAAATTATTATAGGGAGTGTAGAATAATTTTACTACCTTTACATAATATAACAATCGTATATTGTACTATAATTTACCATTTTGATTTCTTTACATTAATAGGTTGAGCAGACTTCTTTTTCGATTTACTAGGGTCATATGCGTCGTCTTCATCGTCTGAACCCATACTTTTTGATATTTCCCAGAATTCTTTTGAACCTAATCTGAAGTCAGGATGTCCTTCTGCTTTATACCAGAAAATTTGGTCGTGTAATTTATTGGATTTCGCATTATTATTAATAACTAAGCACTCATAATTTTCAGTGGTTTGGTCCATTACTGAACAAAATGACTCCAATGTCGGAAACATACTCGCATAATTCTCCCAAATACGCTTTCTATTACCAAATGTTGGTTCTCGTAATATAAAAACATAATCTATATTGGTACGGAGATTGGGTGGAATACCTAAAGGGTACTGCATAGTAATGATCAACATTATCTTCCAATGTCTACCATTCATAAAGAGTAAACGCATCAACTTATCTTTAGTCCATGTTTGGTCATATAAACAATCATCTAAAATAACAAATGCGCGAGGGTCAATTGTAGTTCTTCTAAAGGTTTCGATTTCTTTATTTACTTGTTTTAATACGGCTTTTTGTCGTCTTAAAATGTTCTCAATTAAAACAGAATTGTATTCTTCATGAATAAATAGTTTAGGAACGTGAGCGGCATAAAATCCGTTTCCGGCTTCAGTTCCAGATATAACTGTCCCAATAGGAACATCTTGATGATAAAATAATAAATCGCGCACTAAAAAAGATTTACCAGTATCACGACGTCCAATCATTACAATAACTGGACCCTTATTTTCATCGGGTTTAAATGTAATACTTTTCATATCGAATTTTTTTAACTCTAAAGTCATGTTTATAACATCTGTATATTTTTTTTCACATAGAATAACGAATAAGTTTAAATTTCCATATTTTAATGTTGAAATTACAATATACAGACTTCATGCCCGAACAAGTTTCTAAATTCAAAATTCACTATTCTAAAATCAACATTTTAGAATTAAAACCTTTAGTTGAATCTTTTCAACATTCTTTAGAAGATTATGATAATAATTATAATGTTTTCAATATCGACCAATTACAAAATTATAATCCTATTTACAAAGATTTTTTTGAATTAACAGAGAACAATTATAATAAAATTGCCTTGAATAACAAATATCATTTTTATAATTTAAATACTGTTATTGATGTAGAAACCAATACCATGGTTAATAAACCAGTATTTATAAAAAGTGGTCCTCTTCTTGACCCCATCCGCTATATGATTGGAAAATATAATATTCAAGATGATAAAATACGCACTTTACCATCCTTACAATCTACTGCCGAAAATACTCTACCTAAAATATTGGATAAAAATAATACCGCATACATAGACGGTTTCTTCAGTTTTTTAACTAGTAAATTAGGAGAACATCATAATTTTCTTCATGGTTTAGATTTCTATGGTTCTTTTCTAGGAATACAAGACAAATATAAAATGAATATTATTGACGATGTTGATTATTTAAAAACATCCAATTTCTTTAATGAAAATATTGGACGTCATTTCCATTGTTCTCTTTTAAACAATACAACTAGTTATACGAATTTTGGTTCTCGCGGAAATAAACACAAATTAAATATATCGGAGACATCGAACGCATCTAAAATTTCAGTAGTTGAATTAGAACTTGATGAGTTAGTCGAATCAGATACTATTTTAAATGAAAATGAAGAGATTGTATATGAAAAGGCAGATACTGCTTCTACAGTAAGCAGTGTGTCCAATAGTTCTTCCTCATCTAATAATAGTGAAATAAATTATAGTAGTGAAGAAGAAAACGAAGAAGATGATGAAGATAACGATGATGAAGATTCAGACGAATCAGAAAATTCTAATAGCAATTCTGAAGAATCTAATGAAAATTCAGAAGAATATTCTAGTGAAAATAGTGAAGGCGAAGAATTATTCGTATATATTGATAAATTCCCTGTACAATTGATATGTCTTGAAAAATGCGATGGTACATTAGACGAATTATTTGTGAAAAACCAAATTACAGAAGACATTGGTGCGAGTGTTTTATTTCAAATTGTAATGACTCTCATTACTTATCAAAATACATTCCATTTCACTCACAATGACCTTCATACCAACAATATTATGTATGTAAACACAACCGAAGAATTTGTATATTATAAATACAACTCCAAATTATACAAAGTACCTACGTATGGTAAAATATATAAAATCATCGATTTTGGTAGAGGTATTTATAAATTCCAAGGAAAATCATATTGTAGTGATAGTTTTGCAGCGGGCGGCGATGGACATACTCAATATAATTGTGAACCATATATGAATGAGAATAAACCACGTATCGACCCTAATTATAGTTTCGATTTATGTCGTCTAGGTTGTTCCATTTATGATTTCATTATTGATGATGAAGAAGACCCTTCGGAATATGATGAATTCCAAAAAACAATTGACCGTTGGTGTTTGGACGATAATGGTAAAAATGTTCTCTATAAGAAAAACGGCGAAGAACGTTATCCTGATTTTAAATTATATAAAATGATTGCTAGAACTGTTCATAATCATACTCCACAAGAGCAATTACAATTTCCTTTATTCGCTCAGTTTGAGGTCAGTGATAAAATTGAAACTGATATAAAATTAATGGACATAGATATATTACCAGACTATACAACAGCATAAATGAATATTCCAGAACCATCTTTGTATGAATTACGTGATTTTATGAATTCCAACCGCGATTATTTTAACGTGGATGAAAAAAAATGCGTCGCATTATATATCGGTAATACAATCGAGAAATATTCAGATGGAAAATATTGGTTAAAAGGTCAAGTACAAATGACTCCCGAAGATAAAATTACAAAAGACAAAATATTACAAGCCGAAGAAATTGATAAACGACGATTTGCTGAATATGGTGGGCCGTGTAACGCATTGGAAGCGGCAAGTATACGAGAACATAATTATAAATTCGAAAATTTACAAAAAGTATTAGCAAAATATTATGATATATTGACTGCGGAATATTTACGACCACCTGAAACTGCCGTCCCAACGGATAAAGGGGGATTATTTTACCAGAAACTTGCAGAACAAACCCTTATCGGGAAATAAATATATTTAGATAATATATAAGATGAGTAAACCCATCAAGAGTCGTCGACCAAACCCAGTTGGAAGAAAAATAAAGGCACCCGACATTAAAGAAACAAAATTGCCGGAAAATAAATTTAATGATATTTTGAGTGAAGTATCATCGAGAATAAATCGTCATCCAGATATTAATTACAATGATATAAATAATACAATAGATATGTTGAATAATATGTATAATAATGGACAGCTTACTGATGAATATCTAAGTGATAGAGATGATTATTTTATTGGGCAGAAAGACCAATATGGGTCTAGACGTCAAGGTATTGGTATAGAAAAGTACAATTGGACAGGCTTACAACCAACAGGACCACTAAATAGTATTTTTGTAGGACAATGGTCAATGAATGAACCATCTAATGGTTATCTGGTATATGCTGATGGTACTACTATAAAAATAGAAAGTTCTAGTCAATTTAGAAATATACGAAAAGGAGGAAAAAAATCCAACCGAAAACAAAAAACAGCCAAGCGCAATAGTCGCAAACACAATAAAACTCTACGTAAACATAAGAAATAACAAACAAATAAAAATATAATTAGTTATTTACACCAATTATATTTTTTTACACCAAACTCGTGGATACGTATTTTGGGTCATATGATATCATACACATATCTACCCCCGTTTCTAACCATATATATCCTTCTAATCCCCAATCTGTTCCCCAACTGTTGCGCACAATCCAATATCCCTCATCTATATTTACGCCAACCGCTTGCACACAATGATCGACATCGGTATCACATGACGTTATAATACCGGATACATAAGATGACCACGTGGATGCGGCTACACATACAGATAACGGCCCAGTAGACAATGTATATGCTATCATATCATCTTCGTCTTTCAATGAATAATATTCATTCACAGTTACTACATATTTGAATGAATCCGAACTACATTCACCAGTAACATCATAATACGAAGTATATGGATAATCACTATCACTTTCAATACCACCCGCCTTCATAACATATTCGAAAGCCGTATCGGTATTTCCTCCTTCACAACCATAATCTACATTATCACATTGAACAATTTGTTCGGGAGATAATGCGTCATCAATCGTCAACAAACCCGTGCGAATACTATCACTTTCAATTTGTTCTGTCGCCGAAAATGCCCAGCACGAACCACAGTATCCTTGGTCTTTCACCGCGGTCGTATATATATTCGCCCAATTTACTACTGTTCGATTACCTGTATATTCGTCCACATCTTTCACTATAGCATTCGTATTATAGGTTGGTCTATATCCTAAAAAACCTTTTTTAAATTCATCTTCCGTCAAATCTGCGAATTTTGTAATTCCATGGAGTGATTTTCCACTTCCATATTTGAATTCGTCTTCATTTCGTTTATCAACAATCATTAAAAAATTCTTGAAATTGGTATATCGCATGGTTTCTTCATCATCTGTTTCATATGACCTTGAAAAATTTGTTTTAAATTCTTTGAATAATCCCAGCATATCATTTTCATTCAATAGAGAGTATTTATTGGGTGTTATGAATTCATATAATCCAGTATTCATAGGGGTATCACTTAAATAATTTACACTATAGGTAAATAATCCTAATGAGCCCAATAATGAACATACAAATAGGATATGTCGATTTCTATACAAAAATGATTTTTGTTCTTTAATCGTAGGTGATTTTGATGTGTTATTGTAGTCTTGCTTTTGATAATACATTTATCTTTACTTATATAATACAGATAAATAACTTTAAGTTCTTCCAATAATTTAATTCATATATTTGTCTCTGAATTCTTGTGGGGTCATAATAGGGATATTGTTTTCCGTAGCATATTTTGTTTTGTTTGATACATCATCGTGGGTTTTCACAATTAATACGAATGTATCTTTCTTTATATTGTCTTCTAATGATGCTCCCACTTTTACCAAATAATCTATGATTTCCTTATCTCTTACTTTGGTCATCACTATTTTTTTCTGATATAATGGCCCAGATTTATCGATGTTAGATTCTACACTTGTAATTTCTACACGTTTGGGTGCTTCCGACAATTTTCCTTCTAAACTACATTCTTTTAAGAAATCCATAAATACGGGAATATTATTCACAAAACTCTTGGCGTTTTCTGGTCCAATACCTTCTATTCCCCTCAACATTTTGATTTTCTCTTCATTTGTTTCATTGGTCGTTAATATATTTGGATATTTCTCAATGATAGGTTTTATTTTTCGCTCTCCCAACCCACGTCCCAATAAATTAGACGCGACCATAATATCTAGTATACTCGCTTTTCCTACTTTTTCATGAATACCATTGAATACTTTTTCAATCATTTTTTCTTTGAAACCTTCTACTTTTTTGAAATCTTCTTTGGTCATTTTCAATATCTTAGCTATCGTATCAAACCCGGCAGTCATAATACGTTTCACATTTCCGCTAGATAAACCATCTACTTCTAAGGATACGAAAAACGCAGTTATATTTTTCTCGCGAACAGTTATATCTTCTCCCGCATTTTCCAATACGATATCTACTTTAGTAGCAGTCCACGTATATGGAACTAACGGCATTTTCGCGTGTTCCGCTGGTGTGGTCACTGATTTAATATGTGGTATAACATCTCCACTGCGAATGATTTGAATAAGAGCGCCCACACCAATTTTATTATCTTCTATAAATTTTCCATTAAAACCAGTTGCGTATTCAATGGTTACACCGGCCAAACGGATAGGTTCTATACGAACTCTTGGTTTTAAATATCCATCTTTACTTGCGGACCATATAACATCTACGACTTTGGCCTCCGCCATTTGTTCTGATAAAACCATTTTAAATGCAAATGCGTGGTCCGGATTACCCGATTTTCGTTCATATATTTCATCATTACAAATAATAATTCCATCGATTTCGTATTCATATGATTTACGCCATTCTATCAATATCTCAGATAAAATATCATTCGATAATTCGGTAATCGTTTTATTTCTAACGACTTCATGCTTTAATTCTTTTAATTTATCCATTTGTTCACTAGGTTTTAATACCGGTTTGATAACTTCATAAGTAACAAAATGTAAATCCTTCGCTTTACTGTCCACTGTTTTTGAATTAATAATTCCCGATACTAAATTGCGAGGATTCGCAAATTCATTTTTATATTTTTCATCAAATACTTTTTTAGGTATGATAAACTCGCCTCTTACTACAATTCCTGATTCTTTTGGTAAATGTAATACAGATAACAAATGTGATATATCCTGCCCGATTGTTCCATTACCTCTTGTGTATAACTTAGGAGTATCTCCTTCCGTTGTATATAAACCACTTACCCCGTCTAATTTACACGATATTACATAAGGTCCATTATATTTCTTCAACCATCCAGGTAATGCGTTTGAATCTGGTTTGATTTTATCCATTGACGCCATTTCATATGGTAATTTCACTTTGTTTTTTGTTATTGGTGCGCCAACCTCTTCTAATACCGCGTTTTTGGGGTATTTTCTTTCCAAATATTCTTTGATAATATCGTATTCATTATCTGTTAATAGAGCGGTTTTTGTATTATAATAATAATCATTCGCGACTTTCACCATATCCGATAATTGTTTTTCAGATAATGTTTCTATGAAAGCGAAACCTTTTATTTTAAATTCTTCCAAAAGACCTTCAGTTCCTTTAGGCGATTGACGTTTTTCTTTGGATGAAGGCATATCTGGTATTATTATATCATTATTTTTAGGTTCTTTTTCTATTTTTATTTCTTCTTTGGGTGATATTGGCTTGTTGGGTTCTCTTTTTTTGCGAGTCTTTTCTTTAGCTTCCTTAGGAGGTTTGGGTTCCTTAGGTTCTCTCTTCTTTCTCGTTTTTTTGGCTTTTTCTGGTATTACAATAGCTTCTTCTATTTTCATTTCGTCTATTTTTGCTGGTTCAATCACAAGCGGTTCTTCTTTCGTATCTTCCTTCGCTTCTTCTGTTTTTTTCACTTTAGGTTCTCTCTTTTTACGAGTCTTTTCTTTTGGTTCTTTTGGTGGTTTGGGTTCTTTAGGTTCTCTCTTTTTAATCGTTTTTTCCTTCTTTAGTCTATCAACAATTTGAATTGGTCCTAATGGTATCACCGCTCTTCCATCCATTCTTTCGACGGGGTTTTTAAATTCTAATTTCAATAAATCAAAAATATCCTTCTCCTCTTTGATATCTTTTATCGGTGATTTCGTAGGTGATTTTCCTGGTGATGTTTCTAAGGAAGCTATATTTTTTTTAATACGATGTTCATTTAATGTATAACCCATTTTCAACGCATGACCACGCATCACAGTATTAAATGCTTTACTGCCTGTAAAATATAATACAGCAAATGGATATTCTTCCGGGATTGTATACAAAAAATCAACACGTCTAGCGTGTTTAGAACCTAGTTTTGTTATCACCAAACATTTTGTTTTTCCACGAGAGAGAACCTCAATGATAACTTTTTCTGCTAGTAATTCATCTACGAATTGTTTAAATACACTATCATTTTTCGATGTTATAATTACATCTATATCGCCTGATGTTTTCGCTCCTCTACGATAACTACCTACAATCTCATAACGCGAATCTTCTTCTGCTACTTTTTTAAATACCCGTTCAAATACTTCATTATATTCATCGATTTCACTTCGAGGAATTCTTTCCAATATATCATCATAATATTTTAACCCAACTTTCTGAATATCATTGAGAACCTCGTTTTGTTGTTCACGTAATTTTTCAATGGTCGTAATACCCTTTTCAACCAATTCTTTGGCTTTTTTCGGCCCAATACCATACACATCAGTCAATACATTGATTGGGTTCTCTTTTTCTTTTTCTAATAATTTCAATGTACCTGTTTCCACAAATTCCTTCATTTTTTCTATCATTGTACTACCAATACCCGGTTTACCTTTTAATTGTTCTATATCAGTGATAGGTTCAGTGATTCCTAATAATGTATCTTCTGCGTTTTGATATGCGCGGGATTTCATTGGTTCTCCATTCTTACTCATAATGGTCGATAATTTATTCATCATATTCGCCAATTCAGTTATATTGATTTGTTTCTTGGGAGGACTTTTTATTTTTTCATTTTCTAAATTCATATAATTCTATATAGTATATGAATTTATTATTTTCTAAAAACCAGGTTCATCTGTAAATATTTGTGTAGTCGCTGTATTTAATGTTTTGGTATCCGTTAATACATTGAAAAAATCGGTGATAGACCCATCCATATTAAACACGAAGAATGAAGCGGTTATGGAACATACAAATACCATTACCGCATCTCTTACTAAGAATTTCAATGGTTTAAATTCTTTATCTAAATATTTCATTTCTATGAATTTCACTAAACAAAACAAAAAAGTGATGATTGTGGAAATAATAAATATTTTCTCCATCTATACAATTTCAATAAAGATTTTAATAATGACTCTAACGAATTATTCGGCGATTATAATTCTTCAACACCATCTAAAACTATATCATGAGATACATAATTCGATTTATCTTCATCTAATACATCAAACCCTGATAAATCTATAGTATCGGTATGAATACGTATTCTATCATCGTCATCGTCTTCCTCTTCTTCTAACCTACGTTGTAATGCTCTTGCCGTACTTATTTCTTCCAATCTTTCAATTGTTTTTGGCGCCTGTATTTTTTCAACGACATCGTTTTCGTTTAATACACTATCAATATCATTAAATGTTAAACGAGTAACTACTTCATCATTGTTAATATTTTTGATTGCTGGAACAACTGATGGGATATCTTCTTCTTTACGTATTATATCCTCTTCGGTTACTTCTGCTGAAGATTCATCTACAGATTTTGTTTCAATCACAGCCGGTTCAGGCTCTTCTATTTTTTCGATAGTCACTTCCTCTTCTTGTTCAACGGATTCATCCATATAAGCCCGAATAATTGATTCAGTTGGAATACTTTCACGAATAGCCATTAATACACATTCTTGAACAATGGTTTCTAATTCACGATTATTCCTTTGTAATTGTAATGGTGAAATATGTTTTTCGAATAAATAGACATTTGTATATACTTTTCTAGCGGTATTGATATAGACCTTATGAATAAAATGGTCTAATTTGGGAACGGAAATATCTATCTTTTTTTGTTTATTACCTACACGAATACATGTTAATACTTTCAATTGTATTATATGAACACAAGTTATTAAATCTTCTAAATAAGTGCATCCACTGCGTTCAATAATACGTTTGCGTTCTTCTTCTATGATGACTGAATTCCATTTTGGAACTCGAGCTAATAAATTCTGGAAAGTCATTAAATATTTATTGGCTTCATCATTATCTAAACATAATTTCCACGATTCATTAAAGATGGAACGTATACCTTCAATCACCAATGGAGTAAATATACTTACCAATCTAGCAGACCATTCATTACGTGATTCATTTAAATTGGATATAACAAAATCGTCCATAATATATTTTTCACATATTTTTTAATATTTGCCTAAACGAATCAAATAAATATAATAATAATAATTTTTCACATCTGTATTCCGATTTTATTTTATCAAATTTCATCAATATTTCTGTTTTAATAAAACCGTCTATAACATTCGTCCTTTCTACCCATTTGATAAGATTTAAACACGACATACCATTTTCATAAAACTCCACTGCTAAATCTACCATTTGTGAATGGTCAATATTTTCATTTATAAATTTCGTCATTTTGGTATGTATCCACTCGTCATTCGCAAATACCGACTGGTTCTCATATTTCATATTTAATTTATGTAAATTAATGACTTTTCCATCTTCAATATATTCAGGTACGTATATTTCACAAAACCTGGATAAAATTGGATTTAATAATTTATGCTTGTTCTCTACAATAATAAAAAAACGAGTATTTGAACTAAATAATTCAATACATCGCCTCAGTGCGCTTTGTGCGTCAATCGTTAAATTATCCGCATTCAATAAAACGATACTTTTGAAAATAACACCTGAATTTGACTGAATATTCGTTTTCGCAAAAAATTTCAATTCTTCGCGGATGAATTTAATGCCTTTGCCGTGCGCACAATTCACAAACATTACATTGGATTTTATTTTTTTATGGTCATTTTGATATATTTTCTTTAAAAAATTATCAACGATAGTTCTCTTTCCACTTCCTGAAGAACCGTGAAAAATAATATGTGGGATTTTCTGTTGACTATAAAAATAATCTAGTTTATTATAAATATTTTCATGAATATTTTTTAACATAAGAAGAGAACCTTGTATACTAATAAGTGAAACATTTATACTATTTTTAACGAAAATATTATACACCATCTTTTTTCACTATATTCAACTGTTTGGTAAATACGTATCGTTCATGATACATGGTTCTGCGTCGAACATTACAATTCAAGCACGCGATAACCACATTATCATTGTTATGACCAAAACTATTATCTAATCGTTCTAAAGTCCATTGTTTAGGTTCTCGAACTATTTCGTAAAGAACATTTACATTTTCTTTACAATAATAACATTTGTTTTTACAATCCATCATTAAATTGAGAACATTTATAATATTGACTAATTTTTCTTCGCATAATAGTTTTTTCTCAATATCTTGAGACCGATAACCATATATTTTTTTTTGTATTTCTCTCATTACAAAATCGCAATGTTCTCTATTTATTATATTATTTTTGTGTATTTCATTGATTAAATTCCATTGATATTCGGGCGTTAATGTTGTTTCATCAAATGTCCATTTTTTGGTAGTGGTTATTTGACGTTTTTGTTTTTCTTTTTCGGTTTTGACTGTCTTTTCCTTGCTTTCTTTTTTCGGTTTTACAGGTTCAAATGATACGATTATTTTTTTGATTTGATTGTCCTCCATATATATTGGAATACTTAATATTTTTTCTCTCTTCACGCACAATTTATTATATAAGTAAAAGAAGATAAACAATATTTAATATATAATATATTAAAGACAAGTAGTATTATAAATGTTTACACAAAATAATAATTCGATTGAAAAGCAAGCACCCGTAGAAGATAATGGAGATGAATTAAAACAAAATAAATATAAAAACATTATTAATTTATTTCCGGGTAGTATCGAAACGAATGAGATGAATTATTCAACCATTGATAGTTTATTAGAAAAAGAAAAACAGCATAATAAAACTGAAACTTGGAATAAATTAGATAAAACGGTTAAAATCCAAAAACTTCATGTATTTGCCGAAAAATATGGAAAAGAAAACAATATGTCGGTGAAAGATATGAAATCACTCAAAGCATTCTTTATTGATTGTTTGGAAAAAAACAAATTACAAAAAACAAAGGATGTGAATTATGATAAGGAAAAAAGGGAAATAGTGAGTATCCCTTCTTTATTTTTTAACGTAGCGAATCGCAATTTCACATTGAAAATTTTAGACGCAAAACGAGTATCTACATTAAAATCATTAACTCCTAAGCGTAGTACCCCTACTATTTTGGAAAATACAACGGATACATAATTACCAAAATATACTGGCTAACCGTTTGTTAAATAAACTGCGAAGACATAACCCCTTTTTTCTATTTTTTGAAAATGATATTTCATTTAGTTTTTCTAATAATGATTTTCCACTAGGACCTATAAAATTAAATATCGAATCGTTGTCTGTTTGAACCCATTCTAATTCTTTATTTAGTTTGAAATTCACAACTGTAAATTCATACCCTCTGCTTTTCATAAATTCATTATTGTTTGTTTCATCGTATAACATATAACAATAACGTTTTGTTAATTTTTCATAAGGGTCAAACCATAATATTATTGGAACGATTATTTCTTCATCTTCCTCTACGGTTACTTCATTTATAATTTGTTTATTCCTGGTTATATACAGTTTTGAGAAATCGATTTTGGTGGTTTGTGTTTCCATTTATTGTTTTTGGTAATTATTTTTATTATTACCAAAATAAAATCGTTCAATTTTTTACTACAAAATTGATTATATCTATACTACAATATATATAAACAAATAAACATATATATAATAGTAAATGAAAGAAGAAACAACGTCGGATGAAAATGAATCGACCACATCAGAATATGTTGAAACTACCTCGGTAGATGATTCAGACACAACTATATCATCTAGCGTAGATTGGAATTCAAATCAAATCTCTTTGAATTATCCAAAATTAACCATTCATGATATGGCGGACATAGAAGAACAAATGTATGATTTGATGGAAGAATATATGGAAACCGAAATGATACATATATCTTCCGCAAATTTCTTTAAAAAATTCGTATCCGATATAACAACAGTTTGTTTCCAATATTGGTTAGAATGTGAAATATGTGATGAAGATGATTATGATGAAATAGAAGAAATCGTAGGGGAGTTATCAAATATATATTTTGATATTTGTGAATTACGATTACAAAACGTTCAATATATCGCGAAAATTACACCCGAGACAAAATCAAGTTTTATAACTCAACAATTAGAATATTTAAAATCCATTCCCCAAGCAAAACAAAAAACAGTAGAATGGTATAAAACACGTTATAATTTAATTACTGCGAGTAATTGCTGGAAAGCGTTTGGAACTGAATCGCAAAAAAATGCGTTAATCTATGATAAATGTAAACCATTCTCTACGATTTCATATGATTATGTAAATACCCAATCTACGTTACATTGGGGAGTAAAATATGAACCAGTTTCTTTAATGATTTATGAAGATAAATTTCATACAAAAATAGAAGATTTTGGATGTATTCCGCATTCCACCTATCCATTCGTTGGCGCTTCTCCAGATGGTATAAATATTGATCCCTCAAATCTTGAAGTTTATGGACGTATGGTAGAAATCAAGAATATATTTAATCGTGAAATTACAGGAATTCCCAAAGAAGAATATTGGATACAAACGCAAATTCAAATGGAGACTTGTAATTTGGATGAATGTGATTTATTCGAAACACGAATCAAAGAGTATGAAAATGAAGAAGCATTTTATACAAATACTTCACATGAATACAAAGGCGTTATTTTACATTTTATTCATCGAACTGTGAATAATTCATTACAAGAAAATGTATCGTTGAATGAATTAAATACTCCCATTTATAAATATATGCCGTTATCTATTTCGCAATCTAATAATAAAACAGAAATAGATACATGGATTCAACAAACAAAAGAACAAAATAGCGATATAATATTATTTAATAAAATTTATTGGTATGTGGACCAATGTTGTTGTACATTAATTAAACGTAATAAACAATGGTTTCAAACCGCTATTCCAAAAATAAAAGAATTATGGGATATTGTTTTAAAAGAACGGGTTGATGGGTATGAACACCGAGCCGCAAAAAAAAAGATAAAAACAGAAATAATAGTTGAAAAACAGCTCGAAAATACTTTTATAAATACTTCGTCTCATATTATAAAAAATTTACCACAATCAACACAAACTGCGATTGTTAAATTATCGTAGATAAATATAAAGATTTGTTTATATTTATCATATTATCATGAAAACATTGGTTGCATACGTATTTCACGAATATAACTCACGCGTCCAAATGTTTTTTCATAATTGTATATTCAAAGACCCAGATATCGATTTTTTAATCATATGTAATAGTAAAACCGTTTATTTTCCAGTATATGATTATGTTAAAGTAGTGCGTCGCGACAATATTGGTTATGATTTTGGCGGTTGGTCAGAAGGAATTTTAACAGATGATTATTATAAAAACTATGACCAATTTATTTTCGCGAATTCTTCCATTATTGGACCTTATTTACCATCATATTATAAAGGAAAATGGACAGATGTCTATTTACAGGGATTGACCGATACCGTAAAATTATTCGGTAGCACAATAAATACGGTAAATCTACCTACTGTATATCCACATGTTCAATCATATATATTCAGTATGAATAGGGAAACTCTCGAATTTTTAATATTCAAAGGAATTTTTTCATTAGAACATTATGTTAACAAATTTGAAGACGCTATTTTACATAAAGAAGTTAGAATGTCGCGCCTTATCGTTGATAATGGTTGGAACATCGGGTGTTTACATCAATATTATAAAGATGTGGATTTTACATTTCGCACAAAACCGGTAGAACATTATAAACACATATTTCAACCCATTAATAATGATGGGGACTTCATGTTCCCTGACCATATAAACCGGTCATGGACGTTATATGAATTAGTGTTTATAAAAGGGAATCGTTTTGAATAATAATTATTACAATAAATAATATAAATGGTTTTTACTAATTATATTATCAATACCTAGGAATGTCGTCGCCGAGTAAATCATCATTCCTTTCACAGGAAGAAGAAATGTATGTAGTAAAACGCAACGGCGAACGAGAAGTTGTTTCTTTTGATAAGATTTTACAACGTATAAAAAAATGCGGAATGGAAGTGGGAATTAAAATAAATTATACTTCACTGGTCATGAAAGTCATTGACCAATTATTTGACGGTATTTCCACTACGAAAATAGACGAATTAACCGCTGAACAATGTGCGTCAATGGCTTCTATACATCCAGATTATAATACATTGGCTGGAAGAATCATTGTTTCAAATCATCACAAAAATACAAATCCATTGTTTTCTGAAGTAGTTAGTAATTTATATGAATATCACGATAAACACAATAAATCATCTCCATTAATTTCTCGAGAATTGTATTTGATTGTAAATAATAACTCACAATATGATGATATATGCGACCATTCTCGGGATTACTTAATTGATTATTTTGGTTTTAAAACATTGGAGCGTGCGTATTTGATGAAAATAAATAAAGTCATCGTGGAACGCCCTCAACATATGTGGTTGCGTGTTGCGATTGGTATTCATGGCGATAATATTGAAAAAGTAAAAGAAACATATGAATTGATGTCGCAAAAATATTTCACCCACGCAACTCCTACATTGTTTAATGCGGGAACTCCACATCCTCAATTATCGTCATGTTATTTAATCTCGATGGAAAATGATAGTATAGAAGGAATATATAATACATTAAAGGATTGTGCGATGATTTCAAAATGGGCTGGTGGTATCGGTTTACATATTCACAATGTGCGTGCGTCAGGTAGTCATATTCGTGGAACAAACGGTTTATCAAATGGTATTGTCCCTATGTTAAAAGTATTTAATAACACTGCAAAATATGTTGACCAAGGTGGCGGAAAACGCAATGGTAGTTTCGCAATTTACTTAGAACCATGGCACGCTGATATTGAAATGTTTTTACAAATGCGCAAAAATCACGGAGATGAAGAATTAAAAGCGCGCGACCTCTTCTACGCATTATGGATTCCTGATTTGTTTATGGAACGTATCAAGACTGATGGAACATGGACATTAATGTGTCCTGATGAATGTCCTGGATTATCTGATGTGTATGGCGATGAATTCAATGCTTTATACACCAAATACGAAACTCAAGGAAAAGGACGTAGAACAGTGAAAGCCCGTGAATTATGGTTTCAAGTGTTAGATGCTCAAATGGAAACAGGCACACCTTATTTATTGTATAAAGATGCTTGTAATAGAAAATCCAATCAAAAAAACGTAGGAATTATAAAATCGTCAAATTTATGTACCGAAATCATCGAATATTCCGATGATAAAGAAACCGCTGTATGTAATTTGGCGAGTATTGCTCTACCTTCATTCGTAGATAATTCTAGCGAAACCATTGTGTTTGATTATCACAAATTACACGAGATTACTCGTGTCGTTACTGAAAATTTAAACCGTATTATTGATATTAATTTTTATCCTACTCCTAAAACGGAACGTAGTAATTTCAGACATCGTCCTATTGGTATTGGAGTTCAAGGTTTAGCCGATGTATTTATGATGATGAATATTCCTTTCCATAGTGAAGAAGCTAAACAAATCAATCGCCAAATATTCGAAACGATTTATCACGGAGCATTGGAAAAATCGTGTGAATTATCTCGCAAAGAAGGTCCATATGAAACATTTGATGGTTCCCCCGCAAGTCAAGGAATATTACAATTTGATTTGTGGGGCGTAAACCCAAATGAACAAGAGCAACGTTATGATTGGTATGGTTTAAAGGAGAAAATTAAAATGTTTGGTTTGCGTAATTCGCTATTAGTTGCTCCTATGCCTACTGCGTCTACTTCACAAATATTAGGTTTTAATGAATGTATTGAACCTATTACGAGTAATATATATAATCGCCGCACGTTAGCCGGTGAATTTATATTAGCCAATAAATATTTAATGAACGATTTAATCGAATTGGATTTATGGAATGAAAAAATCAAGAATAATATTATTGCGAACCACGGTAGTATTCAACATATTGAAATCATTCCTCAACATATTCGTGATAAATATAAAACAGTATGGGAAATTCCGATGCGCCATTTAATTGATATGGCTGCTGACCGAGGTGCTTATATATGTCAAAGTCAAAGCTTGAATTTATGGTTAGAAGACCCTAACTATTCTATGTTGACTTCCATGCATTTTTATTCTTGGTCGAAAGGATTAAAAACCGGAATTTATTATTTACGCCGTAGAGGTCGTCATCACGCCCAACAATTCACCATTGAACCAGAAAAAAAGGATAATAAAAGTTCACAATTTTATGAAGAAGATGAAATATGTGAAATGTGCTCGTCCTAATTTTTATTGATGAATATGATTGAACTCGTCGTCAGTCATTACTATATTTAATCGCATTTTTAAATAACATCGTAAACATGCGGATACGTCGAATAATGAATTATGAAAGCCGTGTAGGTCTTGATTGAATAAATGTTTATACAGTTCACATAATTTGGGCCATTTATTATATGGTTTATTTTCTTTGCTCATCACTTGTATTTTACATACGTTTATACCGTGTCGTAATGTACAATAATGGGTGATTCCATTCAATTGCTCAAATATTAAATTGAATATATTAATACAGTATGGATATTTTTGTAATATGATTTCTTTATTTCGTTGTAATTCTATATTTATCATTTGAATATCGAATTGAATGTTATGAGCGATGATACAACCGCATTTCATATATTCATCATAAAAGATATTGATAGCTTCTACGATATCAATACCTTTTGTTTCACATATTTCATTTGTTATGCCGGTCAATTCAGTGATAAAGGGGGTTATTATTATGTTGGATGGTATTTTAATATAATAATCGTGTTTTTTTTCAACCTCTTTCGTAAATGTATTATAGACAATAAAACTTAATTGTAGAATATACGGATATTGGTGTATATATACAGTTTCCCCAGATTTCACTTTGGGAATTTTATCCGTAGTTTCGGTATCAAATATGAGTATTCGGTGTTTCTTTTCCATTTTTGCTAGTTTATATTTAATATTAGTAGGGCTAGGTAATTCAATTTTACGGGTTCATTGAATTTACAAAAAAAAATATAGGACAATATATATAATGTTCGCAAATAGACGCAAAAAGGCTACTTTAAACACAAATCTATATTATACAAATAAACTAAATTATCATTTATCGCCGCATAATGGTACTGTTCCTGAATTAGAAGAAGAAAACCTATGGATGTCCAAAAAAACCAATGATATATATAACAAAAATATTGGAAATGTAGCAATAAATATGATTACACCTCCTCTTAGTAATTTAGATGTTAGTGGATGTGTAAATACATCACAAAAATATACGATTAATTATATTTCTATCGCTCCACCTGTGGGCAGTATCATGGCGTTTACTGTCGCTGCTTCACCTGATGGTTGGTTATTGTGCAATGGGTTTTCATATGGTAAAACACAATACGCAGCGTTATTTGCGGTAATTGGTATTACATTTGGTGGAAATGATACTAGTTTCAATGTTCCTAATTATCAGGGTGCGTTTTTGAGAGGAACAGGAACAAACAATTCATACACAGGTCCTGCGTTGAACGCATCACAATCGCATGCTACACAAACACACGCACATACAGCGTCTTCAGTAGTCACTGACCCTGGACATAAACATACACAAAATAGTATAAATGACGATTTTAATAATACTGGAGGTAATGTCTATCCTGGTTCAACCCCTAGTTTTCCTGCGTATGATAGTGCTGGTTCAAAAGTATGGGACAACTTAAATACCAGCACAACAGGTATTACAGTTGCTACTACAATCGCGAACAGCTCAATTAGCGTTGATCCAAATGAAACTCGGCCATATAACTATGGTGTTTGGTGGATTATCAAATATTAATGCGATGAAATATATATTTTATTATGTTGTAAAATATATATGTCCGAAACAAAGGAAACAAACGATATCCCGAAATTGACGGATAAAGATATTCGTAATCATCCATATATGTATGATACAAAAATAATTGAATGGAACATCAAACATTCGTGTTTATCATTGAGAACATTGGTTCGTTATCAAAAACTGACCCCCTATATTTGTGCGAAATATGTAGTATTTGGTGGTCGTAATGAAATGTATGCCGATTGTAGAGAAGATGCGTGGATTAGCACCTCAGAAATTATTGGTTATCAACCGCATATTACCATGGAAGAAATGTATGAAGCTCATAGAATAGCGGATGAAGAAGATAGATTAGAAGATGAAATGGATGAATCGAGTGGAAGAAAATGAAAATACCGATTATAATACGATTTTAAGATAATTTTAAAACATTTTTAAGATTATTGCGGAAACTATATAAACATATATTATTATATATTTTTATTGGTATGCCAAAAACGGAAATAGATTATTCAAATACTATCATTTACAAAATTACTTGTAAAGACCCTACTGTAAAAGATGTATATGTTGGTCATACAACAAATTTTGTGCAACGAAAACACGCACATAAACAGAGTTGTACAAATAATAAATCATCTAATTATGATTGTAAATTATATGAGGTAATTCGTAATAACGGTGGATGGAATAACTGGTTTATGGAAATAGTTGGGTTTTTCAATTGTAATGACCATTATGAAGCAAGAAAAAAAGAGCAAGAATACTTTGAGTTATTACGCGCAACATTAAATAGTATTGAACCAATGCCGAAACCGAAACCAAAAATAGCAAATGGCGGTCAATTAAGTGAGAAAAACGAATATTATTGTGAAATATGTAAAGTAAAATTTCAAAATTCAAAATGTATGGACATACATAATCAAAGTAAAAAACATATAAAAAAACAAAATAATGTTTCAGAACAAACATCTGATAACAACACAGATAAATATCAAAATGATATGAATTGTTTTTCTTGTATAAATTGTAATTATAATACGAATCATAAAAGTCATTATAATAAACATTTATCAAGTATTAAACATAGGAATAATGAAAAAGAATTACAGAAAAATGAAGAAGCTAGTCTTCCTTCTTATACGTGTAGTTGTAATAAAATATTTAACCACAGGCAAAATTTACATAGACATAAAAAAACGTGTAAAGGCATTGATAATAACGAAGTAATTGAACCCAAAAATACCATATCTAATGATTTGATATTAGAATTCATAAAACAAAGTAAAGAAATACAAAATTTCCTCATTGAACAAAATAAAGATTTACAAAATAAATTATTGGATATAGTTAACATCATACACCGAAAGGATTCAAAATAATCTTTCTATTTTTATAATTTCAATCATAAAAATAGACCCCCATAAAAAACCGAAAAATAAAGTAGTAGAGGTTTTTGAAAAATGGACATTTATTTTTGTCCATTTTTGAAAAGTAGGCAATAACTTTTTTTCAGAAAAAACGTATTTTTTGTTTTTGCAGGGAAATGCAGTAAATTACGATTTTTTTGTAAAAAAACTGTTTGCACATAAAAATTTATTGCGTAATTGTTTAGGCGATAAAATATTGATCCATAATATATGGATATCAACGAAAAAATCGTAATTCGCGAACAAAAATATTGTTGCGAAATATGTGATTATAATACAAGCAAACCAGGTGATTATAATAAACATATTTTAACACGAAAACATGAAATGCTTGCGATAAAATCAATAAAAAACGTCGAAGGAAAACGCAAGAATTATGTTTGTGAAAAATGTGATTATAATACAAGCAATCTTTATGATTTTAATAAACACAATTTAACCCAAAAACATATAGTCAATATTAATAATAATTTACAGCAAAAAAAGTCGCAGCAGAATACTTGTGATACGTGTAATCGAGTGTTTAATAGTTATAATAGTTTATGGAAACATAAAAATAAATATAACTGCATAACACATTCAAATAATTTACGTGAAGATGTTCAACTAACAACTAATAAAGAAACAATATCCAGCGACCTAATTTTAGAAGTAATCAAACAGAGTAAAGAAATACAAAATGTTCTCATAGAACAAAATAAAGAATTACAAGCCAAATTATTAGAAATGGCGAAATCGCAAACGGTCGTAAACAACAATACAATGAATAATAATAATTTCAATTTACAAGTATTTTTGAACGAAACATGTAAAGACGCCATCAACATCATGGATTTTGTGAATTCATTACAATTACAAGTGGAAGATTTCGAAGCGACTGGAAAATTAGGATATGTAGAGGGTATTTCGCGCATTATCATAAATGGAATGAAAAACATAGAAATTGAAAAACGGCCGATGCATTGTACAGATGTGAAACGAGAAACGGTATATATAAAAGACGAAGATACGTGGTCAAAAGAGGATGTAGATAAGAATAAATTCAAGAAAGTAATAAAAACAGTCGCACAAATGAATTTAAACCAATTACCGAAATGGCAAGAAAAGAATCCAGCCTATGTAAATATAAATACACCAGAAAATGAAAATTTGATAAAATATTCATTATCCGCATTGGGAAGTCGAACCGACGAAGAAGAAGACAAATTTGTTAGTAAAATTATGAAAAATGTATTGAAAGAAGTAGTTATTTCGCGGAAATAATCAACAAATTACGTATCTGACTCAGAAACAAAGCAGTCCGTATTCATATGTTCATCTGTAGTAGAGAACCACGATAACCATCGTTCATCACCCGCTTCAATATTATCATCCACGTTCGCCACGAATTTGTCCTTAGCTTCTTCATATAAGAAAAAATAGAGTTTTTGCGAAAGAACCGTTCCGTGGTTCCAATTACCAGATGGACCTAAACAGTCTACTGACCACGGATATTCAGGGCAATATTCACCTGCGACTCCCCAAGCACAATATCCACCATATTGCGGTAGATACTGTTCAGGATTAGCATCAAATATAATTTTGTGTTCGTTAGTTGTAAATAAATAGTTGAACCCATTGTATGTACTAACTATATTATCATTTCCACGTGTTCCTTTATAAGAGTCGTTATAAAAATAAGGTATGATATCGAGACCTCCTAGAACTGGATGGTCAGATTGGGAACATTGAGGTAAATTATCAGGGCAGGAGGCACAAGTAGTCGCCATATTCATAGTAATTTTATTATATTTCTGTACAATACCAAATGAGCTGAATAAAGTAAATACAATCATAGGAATCGCAATGAGATATTTTTCATTCATAATAATATACTATATAACAGTAAAATGTCTCTATACATGTTACTTTATACATTCTTGTGACCCTACCTATTATTCATGTTGTTCACGTTCGATATCGCCAATCTTGATGTGATACATTGAATTCGCAATGTGTAATAGTCTCATATGATAATTATACATCGCTTGTATATGTTCTTTTTTGACCATTCCTAAAATAACATATTCGGATAAAAATTCATGACGTAATATATCATCAAAATTATTTCCGACGATTGTTCTCAAAAATGTATCGTGAATATATATTTGTAATTCTTTATCTAAATAGGTATCTAATTCTTTGGCGCATTCTTCCATATTTTCTCGTGTAATTTCTCTAGGTTTTCGTATATTATGACTTTGCGTTCGTATAACACCCGTAATACTATCCACATTGTTATCTACACGATAATTGTAGAGTGTTTCACCAATCATCGCAAAAACATAGTTGGGAGACATGCGACGTAAATATTCGCCAAGCAATATATCACAACATTTATTGTCTACTACATCTGGATAAGGTTCTAACAATTCATAAAATTTCTCTAAAAGAGCTACGTGTATACAATAACACCAATATTCTTGGCGTTTTGATTGATGTGGTTGTTGTGTATGACTTTCATATAAACCGACGAAATATTTATCGTGAATATCACCGATCTCATTAAAGCATTTTTGTATGGTGGATAAAAAGGAAATCACTCTATTTTTTTCATACGTATCATCATCATCGCAAAACATAACCCATGTATGTGTACCATTAATGATAGGCATTAATTGTTCTATATGTCTCATTTGAGGTGTTTTTTCCTCTTTGATGATAATATGTAGTTCTTCTCGATGTAAATGGGAGTGTTCGGAAAATATATTCGCATATTCCGTTTGTAATTCGGGCGTTTCGAAAGAAATAGATAGATAAATGGGGATAACAACTGTTTGTTGAATCAATGATGTTAAACATTCCATTAAATGACCAATACGTTTCGGGTTGGAAATATGTGATGCGATTATAATACACGCATGATGTGGCTGAATATAATAAGTCATTTTTATAATTTATATCGATATTTTTTTATCTACTTTTTGACGGAAAAAATATAAATAGTTATGTATAATTATACAAATGAAAACGAATATTACTTTTGTAACATCATTTGTTGATATATATGAGAACAATTCCAACAATCGAAATATAAGATGGCGATATGAACGGTTTCGTGAATTAGCGGAATTAGGAATTCAGATGTATATATTCCGGGGAACCAAGGTTCCCCCGGACGCCCCCTCCTTTTCAGGGGAGGGAATTGACGGAGGGAATACTGAGGGTAGAATTGATAAGGATTTTGATGTAGGGAGCGAAGAAGGGAATACAGATTGGGAAAAAAACGTATATTGGGACACTCTAGATTTAAACGAAACTTGGATATATAAAACATGTGAAACCCTAGAATATACTCTTCCCTATCATCGTAATGAAGAAAAAGATACGGCAGAATATATGTGGTTGATGAATTCCAAGGCAGAATATTTACAAAGAGCGATTGAGAAGAACCCATGGAAATCTACCCATTTTGCCTGGATAGATTTCAGTATTTCCTATATTTTCAAAGACAAAGAGAGAACCTTGGAACATTTGAAAATATTGGCGCAACGGCATCTTCAATCCAGTTTTTTGGTGATTCCTGGTTGTTGGGATAAATTACAAGAAGAGAATGAAATTCATATTATCAACCATATACATTGGCGGTTTTGCGGTGGATTTATATTAGGTGATATTGCCTCTATTTCACAATTGTTTGAATTATATAAAACTCATTTTGCCGAATTTATTAAAACCCATAAAAAATTAGTATGGGAAGTGAATTTTTGGGCGTGGTTGGAGTTAAAAACGGGATGGCGACCTACGTGGTATTCTGCCGATCATAATGACCGTATATTAGATATTCCGGCCAATATTTGTTGTATGAATTTATCGACGACCGGCAGATTACATAAAACCCATTATATGTATCCAGAAATAGCTAAATATGAACCGGGTTCGGCATCCTACGTATATTACAATGGACAACACATTTTAAATACTCGTTATGTAAATTATTGGTGTATGGATAATGGATGTTATTCTATACAGGATGAGCACGGCGTAATTAGAAGTATAAATATAATGTCGTCATTGGATGAAGATACGATGAAACCAAACAATTATAATATGATGAATGAGGGAACAATTGGCTTACCTTCTATCAATGAAACCCGTTTTTGTGGATTGGAAGATATACGTATGTATATAGTAGGGAATATATTAAAATTCATAGCGACGAATATCAATTATTCGCCGACAGGGTATAATCGTATGGTCATTGGAGAATATGATATACAGAATTATGAATATAAAAATGCGAAAGTGATATTTCCATCATATGATACGGTTTGCGAAAAGAATTGGATACCTTTAGTGAAAAATGGAGAGGAATATTTTATATATAAATGGTTTCCGATGGAAATAGGGAAAATAAATGGCGATACTAACGTATTAGAAATAGTGAAGAAGTATGAAATCAAATCGCCGTGGTTTCATAAAATACGTGGTTCTACTACATTTGTAGAAAAAGAGGAAGGTTTAGTGGGGGTGGTTCATTTTAGCGAAGATACCGCACCGAGAAGATATTATCATATGTTGGTTGTTTTATCAAAGGATACATTTGAACCAGTGAAATATTCGGAATTATTTTATTTTCAACATTTAGGTATAGAATTTTGTATAGGATTTACGATAGAGAAAAATGATTATTTGTTTTGGATTTCGCGAATGGATAGAGAACCAGTATTGGTTCGTGTGCCGATGGATGGTATTGATATAAAAAATAATATTATGTAAAATCTTATCTATGGATATTATATAGTTTATAAGAATGAGTATACAAATGAATTTTAAAAAAGATGGTAATAATATCAAATTGGACAGTATAACAGATGATGGAAAGGCATTAGATATTACAAAATATTCAGAACCATTATTGAGTATTGGCGCCGATGGTAAATATACGAGAACATCTATAGAACCATCTGATACAAAGGAACCCAGTAATAATGAAGTGATTTCAATTACTCAGACAGAGAATGTGGATACAACAGGTACTTGGAAAGAATCTGGCGATTTAACAACCCAGGAAGCAGAAACACCGAATAACGAAGAAAACAACCCCAATAATGCGAACCCTCTAGACCAAGCATGTAAAGATTTAGAACTAGAGTCAGGATGTGAAAAACAAAATACTGACCCTACTTACAAAACAAAATATAAAGTTTTAGCTCGTAAATATCATCCAGACAAATGTCTACAAAATAATCTACCGCAGGAGGAGTGTAAATCGAATGAATCTAAATTCAAAATAATAAATGAAGCATATAGTAAATTAAATAATTATAATGTTGAAAATTCTGAATCAAGAGTATCAGAAAATAATGAACCAACTAATAAACCTGTAAATACTAAAACACCAGCAATTGAAAATTCAAAACCAATCGTTTCGTCAGTCTTTTCATTCCCGAATAACCTACAAGAAAATAAATCCGAATTACCAACTAATATACGAGTGCCCCCAGAAAATAATTCTCAACAAATAGCAATACGAACCGGAGGTAAAACAAAAAGGAGGAAAGCAGGAAAGAAAAATAAATCAAAAAGAGTGCGATTTATGTCTAGGAGAAATAGAAGAAGATAATAAAATTTAGGACAATATCAAGATATATCGTCGTATATCTCGATATAAATATCTCAATTTAGTTTATAATCTGTATAATAAATGTCTAATTATTTGTTTGGTATAAAATTTAAGGAGAATAATTATCCCGTCATAGACAAAATATTTTTGTATGAAGGAGAACTACAATTCAATGACCAGCAAATTACAGGAATACAAGGATATAAAACACTTCAAGATGAATGTGTAGACATAGATTGTTTATTGAATGAAAAAATTCATGATATTCAAGAAGATATGAGCAACGAAACATTGGATATAGATGAAACCTATGTTTTATACGGGAATGCCGATAACGTATATTATGGCGATAAAGTTAACTATGAAAACGGTATATTATCTCTAGTAAATAAAATATCTAACATAGATGATGTTTTTAAACAAACAAAATTAGTAGAAGATGTGATTGCGATAAAATCGTTAGAAACCGATAGTGTTCACCCTTCAATTTCAGTAGTAAAGACTCAGCAAGACATAGCAGACCAAATTTTATTGTTAGAAGATAAAAAAGATGTGGTTGCGACAAATCCAAAAATATCTGATGAAGAAAAAAATACAGCAATACAAAGAATAGATGATGCGCTTGTTCAATTAGATAGTCCAGATAATTCGGATGGAAGTACTACAGAAAAAGGAACAGACGCACATCTAGCCGCACAACAAAAATTGGCGGAGGACCAATTAAAAATAGATGTGAAAAATGCTATTACAAATGTTTTATTAGCAAAAATAGAACAAATAAATAGAGAAGCAGAGAATATGAATATTACTGACCCAACTATTATAAAAAAAATAGCAGAAGTTAAACAGAAAATTACAGATGTTCCAAAAACTATTGTAGAAACTGTATCGGGAACCACTGACCCTGTAGTTATAGCAAACGCAGTATCAGAAACCACGCATACATTAAATAATGAAATAAATAAAGTTGAAACGGAAGTAAAAGGAAATCAAATACAGCCACAACCAGAACCGCCAATATCACTAGACGCGAAAAATATAATTGAAAAGCAACAACTTATTCAATCTACGAATAACGAAATATCTACACCCAACGATAAAAATGTGAATATACAATTTACAAATGTAAAAACAAATAATATTATGACTGTGACGAGTGGTGTGCAAGGTGCGTTAAGCCAAGATTTACAACAAAAATTAAATACAAATATGAATAAATTTAAAATATTAAAAACGACATTACATAATAAAGAATTTAAAAATAAAGAACATCAAGGAGGAGGACCAGAAGAAAATATGAAAGAATTTATAAAATTATATATCGGAATTGTTGAATTTATTATATATACTCCCATTTTTTATAAGTTAACATCATTGACCTGTGATAAATTTAAAATAATATTTAATCAAAATATATATGATGGAACTTTATCAGGTGATACTAAAAATAAATTAGATTCAAAATCCTTAACTGAATTATATTCAGTATTGTTAGCTTTTATGTATGTAGATATGTCTATTTTTAATTCAGATGAATTATCCACCAATTTTTTTATAGAAAATAATACAGGTTATAGATATGGTCAACTAGTAGAACAAGAAAAATATAAATTATATAAATCAAATTATTATAGTTTAAAAAATATAAAACCTGAACAAAAGTTAATTGTTTATATATCAGAATTTATTAAACTATTATCACATTTATTAGAAAATAAATCGATCGAGCATGGTGATAATTTAAATAAAAAATACAAAATATATGAAATTTTATTAACCTATATCATATCACAATATGAGATATTAGAAAAGATTGTGAACAAATATATACCGCTATTTGAATTAAGAGATAACGTTGATTTCCGTAATTCAATAGATAAATATATCAAAGAAGCGAATGATGAAAATATTATAACATATTTGAAAATACGTAATGATGAAGATAAAACTGGTATATATAATGACCGATTTAATATAAAAATGAATAAACAACAGAATACAGAACCCAATAAGGTAATGATAGAATATATGGATGATAATTTCCCATATTATAAAAAAACACAAGACGGTGGTTATGAATTAAGCGATGAAATCAAATCTATGTCTGAAAATCAAAATTATGATAAGAATGAAGCATTAGGAACAGTGGATATAGCCAAATATACATATAAATATTTATTTGGAGAATTCTCAAATATTTTCACACCTAATTTATCAAACGAAGAAATTGCTCAAAAAATGGATATTATAAAAGAGAAAATAAAAGAGAATAAACCAGTATTCATGATTGGTTATGGAGCGAGTGGTGCGGGTAAGACATCGTCTTTAATTTATTTCAAACGAAATAAAGAAAATGGTATATTAATTAATTTATGTAATCAACTAGGCGCGACTGAAGGATATACTGATATTGAATTGAAATGTAAAGAATTTTATCATACTACGGATGTGAATACGGTAGAAGCACCCATGATAGTAAATGTTCCAGCCGATAATGGTAGTGTAAAATTCAAGTTCGAAAACGGAAACTTTGTATTAAGTGAAGAGTATAAACATACCACACATCATCAATACCGTATGATAAATAAGGAGAGGAATGGAATTGAAAAAGAAACGGTGTTTCAAGCAGGAACACTCATTGGTGAAGTTATCATACATTTGATAGATACAGATAGATTTGTAAAGGCAACTACAAACAATCCAAATAGTTCTCGTAGTCATACATTAGTATTTGTAAAATTAATCGGAAAAGATGAAGAACAAAAAGAGAAATCAGGAAATATAATTATAGGTGATTTTGCGGGTGTTGAAAATACATTTGCGTGTGAAAATCCAAATACGATAAATGCGTTTTTAAATGTAAAGCGTGATGACGGAAAAGGTATTCCATATTATAGCACAGAAGCATATAAAGGGAACCCTGACCCATTGGGTGTTATAGAAACTGATATAAAACCAGTGGACTCGAATAGACAAGCGGCAGGTGCGAAAATACCAGAACAATGTATATCAAAAATAGAATCAAAAGACCCTATCTACAATATTGAAACTCCAGTATATCGTGATTCGTGGGGTTTATCTCCAGAATTAAAGAATTATTATACGATGAATGATAGTAAAAATCTAAAAATGGCGTTTGATATTCTATTAAAATATTTAAAATTAGGATATAATGGAAATGATATGAATGAAAAATATATGGGTAAAGCAGAACAATTGAGAAATGAATTACAATTATATTCAAATATAAATGAGATGAAACAAAGTTCGAATGATCAACCAACGAAAAATAAAAAATCGGCGAATAAACAACCTAATGATTTTATAACAATTATTAGAAATAAATTTTATACGTTATTGCGTTCTATAGATACAGCTAATAAAAATAAGAGGATTCGTGCGAGTGATAAAACAACCAGCGCAAATACGAATTATAATAAAAATATTATCAAAGAGTTAACTGAAGGTATAAATAAAATCATAGGACATATTTCTCCTATACAAAATTTACCATTTATTGATTCAGCATTTCATGGACAAATGGACGGGCCATTTTATAACGCATATCAACCATTGATAGATGATATAATAAAAAGAATAGATAACTTGTATAAAAGTGTAGATAAGTTGAATGCTATTTTAAATATATATAATCTTCCACTGGTTGAATTTAATAATTTAAAAACAAATATATTTAAACCACATGGAAGTTTTCCAAATTTATTAGAATTAATAAAAGACCTTGAAATAGAAACTTCTTGTAGAACAGGAAATTCCAATGTAATATGCGAAAATCGTAGAGAAGAAGGTTATTTTATCAATAATTCATTAACAAAAGTAAGAGAAGTGATCAAGAAGATATTATTTGAAAAGAATAAAGAATCAATCAATATTACGCCCAATTTTATAGATATATGTTTTAAAAATTATTGCCCACACAGAATGAACTGTTTTAGTTTTGATACATTTGGAAACCAGCAAACACCAAATACAACCGGTTCAGTCATATTTGATGAAATATATAAAGAATTACAACCGCAAAAAGGTTATAAAACCCCACGAGAAATGTATAAAAATATAATCATCAGTATTTTTTGCGTATTCAATATATCACGCGGAGCGAATAATCCACCACCTACCCCCTATTTGGATATCAATAAATTTAAATCCATTTATTATTTTGAAAATATGTTTTCAGGAAATGGGTTTGAAAAAAATCAAAAAGAATTTATAGATCAAGGAGAACGTATCATTAAAATGATATCAGAAACCTTTAAAGATAAAGTCGCGGATTTACAAACCATCAATTCAAAGTCAAACAATACAATATATAATTTATTTGTAACAGTAATAACATATATGAAAAACCCTTCAAATATAAACAAAGTACAACAAACCTATAACACCTCATATAAAACTTATGTGAAAGAATTGATTGATATGATAGATAATAATAATGCGGTATCTGCGATAGGCACCCTTGAATTTATAGACCAAATAACTAAATTCAATACAATTAAAAATACATGTGTAGCAAATGACGAAAAATATTTACAACCATATTTATTAGAAAACTTTGAAAAGACAAATGTTATGGAACCATTATATGAAAAACAACCTCAAACATGGAATAGTTCGGTTGGCGGTAAAAAGAAATATACAAAAAGGATGAATAAAAAATTATTGAAGAAGAGAACCCGTAGAAACAAAAAAATATGATAAATAAATTGTAAAATAAATATATTTATCATATATAAGATGGCTATTGATATACAAGATATAATAAATAAAAAAACAAATCACTTATTAGAATTATTGAAACAAAAAAAAGATGTGGTCAAAGAAGAACAGCCGAATAAACAGCCTAACGAAGAAGACTTCGATAAAGAAAACGATACGCCAATTATCATAGAAGAAAAAACGCCGATGACTGATATCGTATTACGAAAAATAGAAAAGATTTTAGATTTGTTAAGAGAAAAAAAGAATAAAAATGATAATGTAAAAACTTTAGTAGAAACATCATTAAGTGTTTTATTAGATGTTTTAAATAAGAAAGAAAAGAATGAAGAATTATTTCCTCAAATAGCGAATGCGATATTGAATGGTGATGATATAGTCAAACCAGTTGAAGACAATAAAATACCTATATCATCTGAAAAAATTCCTATCATTGCGGATTTGGCGTTAGAATTGTATTCATCTATATTAGGTATCGTTGAAGATAATATAGCTCGTGATGAAATAAAGAAAGCGATTGAATTTATCGAAGTATTAAAACCACAAGATATTACTACAAATAATGTTGAACAGTTAGTTGATATATCCACCAAAATATTGGAAGAAATTTCAAATACAATCTCTCAAACTCCAAGTGGTCAAGTAGTTGAACCAAGTGTTGAGCCAAGTGTTGAACCAAGTGTTGAGCCAAGTGTTGAGCCAAGTGTTGAACCAAGTGTTGAACCAAGTGTTGAACCAGGTGTTCAACAAATAATTACACCGCCAACCGCTCCACCTATCGCCGCATCTACCTATTATAATTCAATGATTAAAAAAAATTCAGACATAGGAACATTTTTAGCGGCTGCTATCGGAAATGCGTTAGTTGATAAAAAACCAAGCATGATACATAATATTCTTTCCGGATTAACAAAAACAGGAACTGTATTCAAAAATGTATTTAAAGGAATAGATATAAATGCTATGAAAACAAGATTAACTAATATACCGAAAGGGTCAACCTCCAATGGAAATTTATCCATACCTGCTACAAATGATATATTTAGATTAACCATTGGTTATCCATTGGCTTTTATTAAATATTGTGCTGAAAAAGGAATAAAAATTCCACAATATATGATTGATAGCTTTAAACAAAAAATAGCAATTATTTTAGACCGAAATGCTGGAAAGACACCCATCGAAGAAAAATCTATTCAATCGACCGAAGCAAAACAAACAGAAACAGTAACAGAAATAGCAACAGATACACAAGAAAAAGAAGTAAATTGTTCAGACCCAAGCACGATAAAACTTGGTCAAGTAGAAGATACTGCTTTATGTTTTGACCCAAAACAAAATAAAGTTATAGCAACAAAATAAGTTAAATAATATATTCAAATAATATTTAACTACTGATGAAAAAATATGCGTATGCGAATATTAAAATACCGATTGAAATAAAAGAGAATAATCAATTTGAACCATTAAAAGATTATATTCATATAGAATTTACGCCTTGTTATGAATTACCAGACAAACAAACCGATTATAATGGTGTTTTACAAAATTTAAATTCATTATTTACCAGTAATAAAATAAATATGAACACAGACTCTGATGGGATGATTAAATTTAAAAAAATAGAAACCCAACCTAAAATAGAGGAAGAACAATGTGTACCGCAAAAAATAGACGACCAACCTAAAATAGAGGAAGAACAATCCGAACCAGAAGAAGAACCTCCACAATCAGAATATTTCGTTTTATCCAATGAAATAAAACCAAACAAAAAACCGAAATTAAATCTATCATTCAAAAAAAAGACGATACGTAATACAACAGCCAAGCACCGATAATTACATACCGCGATAATAGCGTTGATTAGGTTGAACTTGTAAATCCCCAGGAACAATGACTGGAATTTTATCCATGACCGCTAATGATTTTAATTGTTTAATCTCAGGATTAGTAGGAGGTAAAGGGTTTACCAAATTGGTAGAACCAATTCCCCATAAGAAAGATTCAATATCGCTCGAATTATGCGATAATTGGTCAGGTGCGACACGTCCTTGTAATAAACCATCACCTGGTAAATATGTGCTTTGTGGAACACCATAAGAATGATAAGTATTATAATTGATATGTTGTTCGATAGACCTTAGTTCTGCGGTATAATCACCAGGAGTATTTTTATTTCTAGTAGAAGCCATTTTATATATATCTATAAAATATTTTATGTTAGTTTTTGAATCAATAATAAATAATACTCATTGTCTTTGTTAAAATCACCACGATGAAAACTGGCTAAACAATAATGAAAAAACATCAAATAATCATAAGAAAATAATACACATTGGCCTATTTCGCGTTCAGTAGAAAACATGCGGGCGGCGGCTAAATCATATAATTGTTGAAATAATTCGTTATCTTTTGTGTATTCATATAATTGCGATAAAGAAGTCGACATATCATCTTCATTATAGGTTAATTCATCGCGACTTTCTTCATCCATATGGTCTAATTCAGGGTTCGGAGGACAAATCATGGTGAATAATTTGCGAATAGTATTGCGATAAGTGAAATTATTGGTGTAATGTATTTCATCGTTAAAATTGTATTGAATATTCATTATTGTGTATAAAGCATAATATTTATATTATTTGTATAAATATTATGATATCGTATCATTTTTATTATGAGGATATAATAAAAAATCATTCCGAAATATTAGTGAGTAGGTTTATTCATTATTTACGATACTTTCGAAATTTCCTCCTCATTTTCTACGACTTCCTCCAGTGCGTCTTGTTTTGCGATTTCTTCTGCGAGTGCGACGACCACCTTTTTGTTGACGTTTGGTTTTCTTATTTTTGCGTCTCATTGAACGAGCACGTCTTCTTCCGCCAGTTTTTACTTCTTCTTCAATGGTATTTACTTCTGGATTTTCTACAATTGGCGCTTCTTCAAAAGGGGTTTCTACTTCCATAGGGGCTTCTACTTCCTCCTCAACAGGGGCTTCTACGATTTCCTCTTCAACAGGTGCTTCCTCTTCAACATCCATAGGTACTTCCTCCTCAACAGGGGCTTCTACGATTTCCTCTTCAACAGGTGCTTCCTCTTCAACATCCATAGGTACTTCCTCCTCAACAGGGGCTTCTACGATTTCCTCTTCAACAGGAGCTTCTTCATCAACATCCATAGGTACTTCTTCATCAACATTCATAGGTGTTTCTTCATTACTCATTTTTTCTACAATTTTATCTGCTACAGCTTTTTCTACATCAGGCAAAATTTTATCTGCAACTATTTCTGCGATTCTATCTATAACTACTTGATCTGCTCCGCCGTTAAACATATTTCTTATATATTATATGAACATAATATAATATAAAAATCCTAAATTAATTTGTAAAATTGCGAGTAGATTGACCCCCTCTAACCCAACCATCTAACGCCGCTTCTTGAACAACAAAAGCAGGGTTATTTACACGTTCTTCCATATGAGTATCGGTAGGGTATAATGAATAATTGCTAAATGATTTTTCCATAATAGTGGAAACACTTTTCTTATCACTCACAAGTTCTCCTTGTTGTAGTTGACTTTCTAAAGCAGGATCACAACTACCTTTTCCTAAATAAGGAACAGTAACAAATGGACGAGGAAATAGCATTAGTTTCTCTAAAGGTCTTTCTTGTTCGGTTTTCAATGTTAACATAGAATTAACATCAATCACTGAACCAGCAATTCCAGTGCCGCTTACCATCATAGTAGGTTGTTGTGTAGCAAATTTCACTTGACTATCTGTAGTTTTATCGCTAAAGAATTCAGATAACATATAATTTGCGAAACGAGTATTATGTAGATTACGTTGAGTTTGGTCAGTTGCGTCTAAACCAATGCGACCCATATTATTGAAAGTATATGACGACATCTTATTATAATATATTATAATATAATAAGAGTTTTTTCTCTGTAAAAGGAAATATAATTCATTTTTATTTCACTAAATAAGGGGGTAGGTCGGGTTTAATTGGTATGTCTTGATAAGTTTCTAGCGCAAGCAAATTTATTGCCTTCTTTACAAGAAATCATACTACCATAGCAAAATTCGGCAAAAGCGCCTTGGTCATTTGGGATAGTTGTATTTGGATTACTATGGAAAGGACGTAAAGATTGTTCAAACACAAATTGTTCTCCTAAATCTTTAAATAATTTATCGGCAATATCCGGTTGGTCAGGATTCGCATCGCTTACTAATTGTTTGGCTTGTGTCAAAATTTTATTGTTGATATTATCATTAAAAGCAGGAGGAGCGGGTTTTTTATTTGGATTATAATCATAATCAGTCATCATAACATTACTAAATGGATTGCTTGCCGTAGGCTCATCGAATACATCAGGGGAAATAGAAATGTTATTTTCTTTTAAATAAGCCATGGCTGGATTATCAAAGTTCTCTACTTTGTCTAAATTAGGTTTTTTCTTTTCATTCTTTTGTTTTTCTTTTTCGTGATAATAATGAAATAAAAAGATTGCGAAAAATGTGATTGCGCTAATAAAGAGTAGACGAATATTTCTAGTGAAAGCAAAACCGATAATCGTTAAAATAATAACCACTCTGGTAATTGCGTTTAATTTTTGATTATAATTCATCGTATCAATAGGGAAAAACTCGAAAATATATTCCTTATCAAATAAAATGTTGGGGTTCTCTCCCCAAAAAGCGGTTTTTGTACAAGCTGCAGGTTTTACTGGTAATGGTAAAATTTCAGCCGGAGTACTTTGTATTGATACAGTTTCTTCATTTTTATTATGGTCAGTATTTATATGTTGAATTATTTGACTACTAGGTTTGTTGTATTCCATTTATATATAGTTGTATAATTTATATTATATAATTACTAAATATAATATAAGTTGTCTAAAATTCCGTGGACAATTGAAATCAGAATTTTATGCGGGAGAACCTCTCGTTTTTATACATTTACTATCTACTTCTAAACTTTCGCATTTTTCCGTTTGTGGAATAACTCGTAATACACATTTTGATTTTTCGCCATATAGAGGTTCAGTACAGCCTTTTTCTTTGTTTTCTTTACGTTTTTTCATGGTTTTACGTAATGCTCTAATAAGCTTTCTTCCATTTACTCTCTTGTTTTAATACATTTTTCATCCATTTGAAATGTAGCAATTTTATCTTCCTGTGGAACTATATTAATTACACATTTTGATTTTTTTCCATAAAGCGGTTCTGTACAACCTTTTTCTTTTTTCTTTTTTGTAGATGTTGGTTTGAATGTGAATATTTTTGGTTTTTCATGTGTACATCTTGCCCTAAAATGTTCATATCTCTCCCTAACATCACAATAAGATAGATTAGAATTCTTTCCAAGCATTTTATTGACTAATTCGTGCAATTCATAGATATATTTTGAAAATGTTGCTCGATTTTCCATATGACACATCAAAAGAGGTTTCTTTTTTAAATTATTCGTTAAATTTATTCTACAGTGTTTGCAAGGTAAAACATTTCTTAAATTATATACAAAATCCTTGTAATATTTTTTATTTTGAGCGGTTGGTTCAACCGGATAATTAAAGCTCATTATATGTAGAAAATGCCACATTGGTGGTCCAAAAACGGTTGTTAACATTCCGTCTCCTGCATTATAATCTTTTTTTGTAAATGTATAATTTTTTTTTGTTTTATTATGTGTATTTCTATTTTTACGCGTTTTCTTCATTATATATTACTAAAATAAAATAAAATTATCCAAATATACAATGCGTATTTATTGAATAAAATAAATTCTACAAAAAATATTGTAAATCGGTTTTATCAGGACCATTTACATGAACGAATAATGGATTATATTTATTATAGAACGCACGATGACCATCCCATTTAATGGTATTGATAGGAATACCCGCTGTATTTAAAAAGATTGAATTATAATAATCTAATGTAATTAGGTCAGGACGAGATAAAAATTTACTAGTCCAATAACGTTGGTCATCATCAGAATCATTATATTGATATCCCAACAGGCATTCACGCAACGCCCATACTCTACCAATATATAATCCACTATTTAAGTATGGAAATTCTAAATTTTTGAAGGCGTATTCTGAGGCTCTTTGAGGGTCAGGATTACAATATTTCTCCGCACCGAAAACAATCGGTTTGCCAAATTCTAAATAACGGTCAATCAATTGTTCTTGATTACCACAGTATACTACATCATACGCATCTGTAAATAATACAATATCGTTTTCCTGTAGTTTAGCACCCCATATATAATAATACACTTCTTTGATTTTTAAACCGAAATTTGCAGTTGCTGACCAACCAATATCACGGTTCTCTTTTTCTCCTAATATTGTTATTTTTTCGCCTTGTCTGGTCAACCGTTTTTTAATAAATAAGTCTAAGTTTTCATTAGGTTTCGTAGCAATAGTAATGTAATATAATTTAGGTTTAGACATTATTATAATAATATAAACAACTATTTATATTATTATATTAGTAAAAATTGTAATATAGAATATATATCTATATATTATAATGGCCCCTGTATTAGAAGTAGTAAAACGTGTTTTCCGACCTTATTCCACTTACATCATGATTACGTTATTGGTAATTGTCTTTTCCATTGCCGCTTATTATATTTTTAAGAAATATTATATTAAGAAAGTATTAGCTGATGATAAAAAATATACAGATGTAGCAAACGCAGAGAAACGTTCGAAAGAGGTTGTTATATATTTTTTTAACGTAGATTGGTGTCCTCATTGTAAAACCGCAAAACCAGAATGGGAAAAGTTCACCAGAACATATGATGGTAAAGAAAAGGGAGAATATGTAATAAAATGTGTGAATTTTAACTGCACCGACGAAAATGCGGATGTAACTAAGATAATTAATCGTTTCAATATTGATTCATATCCAACTATTAAAATGGTAAAGGATAATCAAACAATCGAATTTGATTCTAAGATAACCGAATATACTTTAGAACAATTTGTAAATACGATGGTATAAACTCCGGGAAACCTATGGGTAGGGATTCTACCCCCGGACGCCCCTTCCCTTACTAGGTTGTATAAGTTGAGATAGATATGCTAATATATTGATTTGTTGTATACGATTCAAATTATATAAATATTGCTGATAATATTTACATAATGCCTCTTGAATTGATAGTTGCAATATCCAAGAATGGAATCATTGGAAACAAGAATGAAATACCTTGGTATATTCCTGAAGACCTACAACGATTCAAAAAAATAACGCAAGGAACAAAAGTAATCATGGGAAGAAAAACGTATGATAGTTTACCAAATAAACCATTGAAAAATCGAACCAATATAGTGATAACAAATACACCCGAAAAATATGCTGGTTTAGCATCGGAGAACGTGATATATGGAAATATTGCCGATATATTTACTATATTATCAACTATACGCACATACGAACGTGTATGCATCATCGGTGGATGTGAAATATATTCATTGTTTTGGAAATATTGTAGTATTCTTCACATAACAATTGTAGACGAAATAATAGAAGGAGATGTTCAATTTCCATACAGCATAGAAGAGATAGAAAAAACTCATACATTACAAGAAAAAAGTGAAATACAATTTTCCGGAAATAATCATACCCCCTATTATTATTCAACTTATTTAGCAAATTCTGAACCTATACGAATAAGTTCTATGCGTTTTTCCATCGAAGATGCGGTTTCATAAATATCATAAATAGAAAGAGGTGGACACGCAACAAATACTTCTTTCCCTATTTTGTATTCTTTTTTAACATTCAATACTCGGTCAATCGTTTTATATAATAAATTCAATATATAATCAATTAACGTGGATGATTCAGTAATATCACTGGTACTATCAAATATCGAATTTCTACACATACCAAATATTTCTTCAGGGATAGCACCGTTTTCAACACAATATTTGATAGGATAATTGGCTACAAATCCGCCATCGCAATAACAAATATTATCTTTAATAATGGGTTGAAATAAGATAGGTAAACTACACGAACTATATACCGCATCTATCACACACCAATCGGGATGTGTTTTGTATGAAAAATCAATTAGATTGAACGTATTGATATCAGTCGACATAATATGTAATTCAATATTTGTAATTTCATATAATTCTTTTAAAGATACATTTATTGAAATATCTTTTCCTTTGAATAGAGGAGAGAACGTGTCTTCCATAATTTTCCTTTCCAAAATTCCTTTATTTTGAAAAGCATATATAATAGATTCCATAGAGAATTTGTATACATTTTGCCATGGCCGTTTTATAATGTAATCATCCATCGTATCCCATTCATATTTTAACGCAATGAATACGGCGATTAAAGAACCCACCGATGTTCCGTATATGGTTTGTATATTATTTATATTCCATAATCCAGTTTTATGTGTATCACGCAACAATCCATAAAATGAAAATCCAACCACGCCACCGCCTGATATTACAATATGTTTTATATTCGGAATATATGTATCTTGTTGTTCAGTTTCAATGTTCTCTATCATTTTATAAAATGAGTAATTTATATTTATATTTTTTCTATGAATTAATATAATGTCGTCTTTTTTATACGTAAATGATGAAGAAGCACAACGCAAAATAAATATTGATGAATTGTATGAAAAAAAACAGCAAAAAGAGTTAAAGCAGTTATCTATTTTCAATAAATTATTAAATCGTATTCATAAACGCATTACCATAACTGGTAAAAATAAACCGAATGATAAACATATATGGTTTATCGTTCCTGAGTATATATTCGGAGAACCTATTTATGACCAAGGGGATTGTTTAGGTTATTTAGTAGCGAAATTAGAAGAGAATGGTTTTTTTGTAAAATATGTCCATCCAAATGCTCTATTTGTTTCATGGATGAATTGGGTTCCATCATATGTTAGAAGTGAATTTAGAAAACAAACTGGTTGCACGATTGATGAAAAGGGGAATATTATATCTAGACCAGAAGATAAAACAGATGATACAAAATTGTTGAATGAAAAACAGAATGCGAATCAAAAAGAGCAAAAACAGTATACTCCTATTGGACAATACAAACCAACCGGCAATTTAGTATATAACAATGAAATGTTTGAGAAAATAGAAAAGAAAGTCTCTTTCGTATAAACCCTTGGAGGAATTAAAACGCCGATTACACCTTATTAACAATACTTAGACGTGTTGTTTTCGTTTAGACTTGATAAACATATATATACATATATATTACTATACCGACCAGAAAATGATTCAAAATAAATTTGTATTGTTGCTTTGTTTATTACATTATTACCATAATGATGCTTTTTACATACCATTTAGCCCTTCTTTGTTTCATAAAAAACACAATCATTTATTACAAGCTAATGATAATAATGAATTGGATAATAATGATTTAGAAATAGATACTACAAGTAAATCATCCAATAAAATTTTCCGTTTAGGAAGGTCGAAAGATCAAGACGGCAAAAGTAATATTTGGTCTGTAGAACCTAAAATGGAAGTTGTATATGAAGAAATTACTGAATTGAATAAAAATATTTTGACTGGCGGATTAATTGTTACTGGAATGTTAGCAAGCTTGCCTGTATTATATACTTTGAGTAAATATATGCAAAATATAGATTATTAAACGGTTACACCGACCAAAAAGAAGGCATTACACGATGCTTACTAATCAAATTTTTATTACCTTTTTATTTTTATCTAGCAAAACCGGCGTTTGAAATGTAAAAAGGTGTAAATCTCCGCTGGTATAAAATTGAAATAATAGTTCGCATATTGTTTCAGTTATAAAAATGATTTCGCCTGAAAAAAAAATTACTATACGCGTTAAAATAAATAAAAATAAGTCAAATGTAAGTGTAGGAACTGAACAGATGAATATTCAACTTCAACCGGTTGACGATGTGAAACTGGAAAAGAAATCAGAAAATAAAACAAAAAAAAAGAAATCAAATTTATCAACGATAGATAAATCTAAATTATGGGATATTTTTGATAGTGATATAAAAACATTACAACATGAAGAAGACGCGAATATTGAATGCATATATTCTACGAAAGAATTGGATTTATGTAATGAATGTAATTCTCCTTTAGTCATTATGGAGGATGGATTTCCCACTTGTATCAATAAAACATGCGGTATCATTTGTAGAGATACTTTAGACTATTCACCCGAATGGAGGTTTTATGGTAATGAAGATAAAAACGCGAATGACCCCACCCGTTGTGGAAATCCTATTAATCCTTTGTTGGTAGAATCGTCCTTTGGTTGTAAAGTATTATGCTCATCGAATTCTTCATATGAAATGAAAAAAATACGTAAATGGGCGGAATGGCAATCTATGCCGCATAAAGAAAAATCATTGTATGATGAATTTCAATTTATTACGGTGATGGCGCAAAACGCAGGCATTCCAAGAATATTTATCGATGATGCGATGTCGATACATAAAGATATTTCGGAACAGAAAATGTTTAGGGGTATGAACCGCGATGGTATCAAAGCCGCATCGATTTATATATCTTGTCGGTTGAATGGTTGTCCAAGAACACCGCACGAAATTGCGGAGATATTTAAATTGGACAAAACAAGTGCGACAAATGGATGTTCTATGGCTGTGAATATATTACACAACATAGAACGTAATGTAGAAACATCACAACAAAGTGATTTATGTGTAACAATGCCTAGTTCATTTATTGAAAGATATTGTAGTAAATTAGGATTTAATCAAGAATTGATTATGTTATCGAAATTTGTTACGAATAAAATCGAAAAAAATAATATTATTACTGATAATATTCCGCATGCGATTGCCGCAGGTATAGTATATTTTATTGCGCACAATTGTAATTTACATGTTACCAAATTAGATATAAAAGCAGTATGTGGAGTAAGTGAAGTAACCATTAATAAATGTTTTAAAAAATTGGAAAGTATACGCGAACAATTAATCCCACAATGTATTTTAGACAAATATATGTAAACCGTTGATTTTAGGAATTTTTTTATGTGTTATAATGAATTATATTTTACATGAGTATATTATATAAAATATAATGGAAGAACAACCATGCGAAAATATTACGATAGAAATTGAAAATGTTGAAACAGTAAATATAACGATTGAAACACAAGAACCATGTGAAGAACATGTATGTAATTGTGATATGACTGACCCTACGGTAGAACATGGTCCTTTATGCCCTGGAGCAGTCAAACCAGAAATAACGGAAGAACCAGTGGTAGAAACACCAGTGGAGACAGCTCCAGAACCAGTAGTAGAAACACCAGTGGAAACAGCTCCAGAACCAGTAGTAGAAACACCAGTGGAGACAGCTCCAGAACCAGTAGTAGAAACACCAGTGGAAACAGCTCCAGAACCAGTAGTAGAAACACCAGTGGAAACAGCTCCAGAACCAGTAGTAGAAACACCAGTTGTGGAACTAACACCTGATAGGGAGGTGACGTCCGGTGGAACCGTAGGTTCCCCGGATTTAATATTCATTGTTCCATATAGGGACAGAGAACAACAACAAAAATTCTTTTCACAACAAATGAAAGTAATACTAGAAGATATTCCAGAGAACAAATATAAAATATATTATATTCATCAAAATGATAAACGAGATTTTAACCGTGGAGCAATGAAGAATATTGGTTTTTTAATGGTAAAGAACAAATATCCAGAACATTATAAAAATATTACATTGGTTTTCAATGATGTAGACACGATGCCTTATTCAAAAAATTTCATAGATTATTATACAAAAACAGGTATAGTAAAACATTTTTACGGAGTTAAATTCGCCCTTGGTGGAATTGTATCTATTACCGCAGGAGATTTTGAAAAAACCGCAGGATTTCCAAATTTTTGGGCGTGGGGATATGAAGATAATTTATTAAATATTCGCGTATTGAAAGCAGGATTAACTATAGACAGAGACCAATTTTATGCGTTGATGGATAAAAATATGTTCCAAATGAAAGATGGTCTAGCTCGTTTAGTAAATAAAGGAGAATTTGATAGGTATTTGAGTAATACACCTGAAGGTTATCATTCAATTGTTGATTTAGAATATATTATCGATGAAGTAAATGGTTTCGTGAATGTAAATAATTTTAATACAGGTATTGTAGCAAATACCCAACAAAATAAAATGCATGATCTAAGAAATGGTTCTATACCATTTCCAGTAATAATGAATAAAAAACGCGTACCTAGAATGGGAATGCGACTATAAATTATTCATAACATTCGAAGACTTTATATGTAATGCCTATTTCATTATACGTTTCCCAAATACCCGATATTTTAATAATATATTGTATATTTTTATTTAGTTTTGAATTATAATCATTGTAATCTCTATAAATTTTCAAATTTCCACTATATAATTGTTTGGTTAATAAACAAGTAGTTTTTTTTTGAATGTTATTAATTTGTTTGTAATATTCAATGATTTTGTATTCTATTTTAGATAATTCTTGAACAATCGGCATATTGATAACACTTGATGGATAAAATTTCAAAAAATATTTATTCGCAATTTTATCAATCGATTGTAATTCAATAGGTAAATAAAAATAAATACTATTCAAGGACAATGATTGATTTGAATAAATAATTTTAGTGAATGTTCCATCCATAATAATATTACGCTTACTTTCTAAAAATATTAGATTTATTAATTGAAAGGATGATATATCGAAAACTATATTCATAAATAATAAGATACATAGAATATCTTATTATGTTTATTAGGTTTTAATACTACATTTATTTATGGAAGAATCCCATACACAATAATTTTGTTTAGAACACGTACTTTGATTTAAATTCGTGCAATCTAATTTATTCAAACATTCAGTTGTTATATTATCCCATATGCAAGAACCATAATTCTGGGAACATTGTTCATTCGTCATTACATTACAATTAGGAGGAATAATAGTAGGAGTTGAAGAAAAACTAATTACAGAATAAGTAGGTATAGGTGTGGTAGTTGGTGTTGTTGTCGCGGTAGAAGAAGAACTTCTACTGGTAGATTGAGTTTGTCTACGGGTAGTATATTGAGTTTGTCTACTGGTAGTAGGTTGAGTTTGTCTACTGGTAGTAGGTTGACTTTGTCTACTGGTAGATTGAGTTTGTCCACTACTGGTAGATTGAGCACGTCTTGTACGCGAACTACTACGACCCCAAGCACCTTCTTTATAACGGAAAAAGAAAAAATAAAATATAATAATTATGAAACATAAAATTAGGAAGAATACTAAATTATTAGTAAATTTATTAAAAGGAAATTTCATTATATAATATATATTATATAATATATAATGTCTGCTAGATTAAATATGAAAAAAATAAGGGAATTTTCTTGGAAAGATAAAACATTTACGGAAATTACTTCTTTATTAAAGAAAAACAATACTACCATTAATACAAATTTTTCCAAAAACAGTTATTTTATACCTAGACCATTAAAAATATATAGAAGAGAAGTCGTTGTGGGTAATTCTAACAATTGTAATTTAAAAACATCTAGTTTGATAAGAGACTTTGATATGCCTGGAGGAACTATTGTAAATAGTAAAGCATCCTCATTAAATGGATTAACAAACACTTTAGATATAAATTTAACCGAAAATAAATATGAACGTCCAGGAACATCTACCGTATGTTTTTCACAAGCAGACAACGCTAGACGCCGTGTTAGAAGTGGTGGAATGATTAAACGCCAGTTTGATATAACCAAAAATAATGATACATATCACACTTCTACCAATCAATATTTAGTAAGTCGTAATAGAACATTTCAACAAAATCAATACAATTATATTAAACAAGGAAACGCGAATGTAAAACCAGGCGATGCTTTATCTAAACAAAATGTCTATTCCGCAAACGGTATTAATCACTGTTCTAAGTATTATATTCCTAGTGCTACATCATTCGAATATCAATGGTTTGATATTCCTAATTATTATAATCCAGATGGTGTAAACCAATATGGTACTTATTATCCCGTAAACATTCCAGCCGGATACTATACTGTGGAAGAAGTAAATGCGATATTCCAACAAGTAATGACGAATAATTTTCATTATTTTATAGAGAGGTCTACGAATACCAAAGTGTTTTTATTAGCAATTGCCTATAACAATACTACGCAACTCGTCGAATTACAATCTGTAGAAACAAATTATAATATTTTTAATTCGACTCGTTATTCTTTACCATTAAATAATATAAATATTGAAGTTACTACATGGAAAGATTTTTTAAAAGATACATCTCAAGAATCAGATATAACAAATTGGCCAGGATTTAAAATTACAGCGAATTTATTTTCCGCCGCGATTGGTTTCGCCGCTGGAAACTATCCTTCAAATATAATAGGTATAACTGGTATTGGTGATCAGATGTCACAAGGTTATACTGGTAATTTAACATTTTCATCCAGCTACAAACCAGGTTTGATTTCATTATATATTCCAATTTATTATAAACCAAATAACCCACAATTTGCTCAACAAGGCGCTGTATCAGCTAGTTCTCATACTTCACGTTCACGATATAATTCAATTACCAATAATACTATTAAATATCAACAAGCATATGGATTATCTGTCGCAAATGCTTTAGCATACGGTGTTCCGGAAGGAGGTTATACATACAAAGATAAACTCGGATATCCATTGAAAAAGACACCAGTATTTTCGAAATATTCCGATACTATGCGTACATGTACCACTACTAAAATTTCAAATATGATATAGAGCAACTGTGATATATATTATATTTCGCAATTAGAAGTAGGAATTGTGCTAGGCGGAATAGGTAAATCATCTATAAATGGTTCATATATTTGGGGTGGAACATCATCCTCGTAAATATAATTGCTAGGAATATCCACTGTATCTATCGAATATATATTCGTTAAATTCATATTATTGTTATATTCAATATTATGTTTTACACACCATTGAATACATTTTTGCAAGTTCATCTTGATTAAATTTTCGATTTTATCTTGTTTATATTTATGTTCAATTAATGAAATCGTATAATGTATATTTTCTATTTGTTGTTGCCCAAAAATCGCATTATATTCTTCTATTTTTGATATATAATAGTAATACAATGGTACATTCAAGTATCGATGAATATAATTGCTTGTGGAAGCCATTTTTTTAAATGCATTATGAATAAATGGATAAAAATGTTCATTCGTATCAAATAGAAACCCTCTACATACTACATATTTTTCAGAATTCGCATAACGACTTGTCTGCGGTTTGATTAAATATACTTTATCATAAAAAGAGGATAATATATAAAGTAAATCCACCGTATGTTCCATAAAACAATCGAATAATTTTAAAATAAATAACCCATCTTTTTTTTGCATAATAATCGCATAACAAATTTGCGCAAATAATAATTTTGATATGGATATTTCTTGATTATTAAAATCAAAAGAAAAATCGAAACCACCATCGCCAGTGATAACATCCATACTTGAACCATATTTGCTCTTACAATATTCGAAATTATCCAATGATAGTATATTACCTGTGTTATCTAGACCTTTTTCAATAAACACATTTGGGTTTTTCATTAAAAAATCACTACTTTTTTTCCAGGCAGGAACATTGGGGTCATCCCCATTATCTATTAACGTCATACCTACGTATCTATCATTTGGATTATTACGTTTATGTGTTAATGCTTCTATAAAGCCGCCCGGACCTTCAGCCAAATGAAATGTGCGTATTGGTTCATTCGAAAAATGAATATTAAAGACATTTAATATTTCAATCATTTTGAAATATGACCGCGATAATGGTTTGCATCTAGCAATACTTTTCTTTTTTGTAGGAACAATACTATGTATATATTCATATGGATTCGTATATTTTTTAAATATATCCCAGTCTCTTTCGTGATAATCCAATTGTTCTTTGATATAATATAAATAGGAAGATAAGGAATTTGAATATTTTATTTCAGGCAGAGTCGGTTCGGAAATACAATCAATATATTTATGTATTAAAAATGAAGTTCGCGGCAATAAATAATAAGTCATGAAAAAATTATGTATTATTGAATGATACATAATTTATACAATAGTGTTTATATCAATTATTATTTTTTCTTATTTTCTTCTTCTTTGACTTGTAAAACCACCTTTTTCTTAGTTTTACGAACAGTGATTGTTTGTTTTTTCTTTTCTACTTGTTCGGATAAGTCTTCCATGACTTCCTCTTCTATTTTATCCACAATATCATTTTGTTTGGAAATAATTTTACCGATTTTATCCGTATTTACATTTCTAACTTTCTTGAAAATGAAATAACGATTTAAAAATGAAATACGTTTTTCATCGCCACTCATATACAATGCTTTTTTATAATTATATTTTTCATTAGGGTGTCGTTTAATTTCGTTTTCCATCCAATAGAATAAGTCGTTGAATAATCCAGTTCCATTTGGTAAATTCATATGTTCGGCTTCCGTTCTACTGATTAATACAAATCCATAATCTTCCATAATGCGTTTTAAATAATTGAAATTGACCAAATATTCTTTGAATACATTATTGATACTTTCTTGATATACATTGATTGGATAACCAACCGACATATCATCTTCAGGAAATCCAGTTTCATCATATAATTTGGTTATTTCAAATATCTTATGTTCATCTTTCATAATAGTTATTGACTCTTCTTTTTTTATTTTTTTCAATAAATTAAATACACTTTGACCATCATAACATGTTCCTATGAAATAACCGTGGGTTTTGGTACATTCCGCAATATTTCTTAAGAATTCGTGGAGTGTTGATTTGTTTTCAAAGAAATAGTGTAATGCGAATTGGCATGAACTAATTTGAAAACCATCTTGTGCGGTTCCATAATGTTTATACACTGCTTTTCCCAACAAACCTACGTCTTTGGGGCCTGTTCCAAATATCGCTCTATTAATCTGCTTTTCTTTTTCTGTAGCAAATGCCGAACCATTTCTGATATTTACGCCACTATTTCCCTTCATAAACAGTGCGTCTGGAACATTTTTATTTTCTTTTCTAGATGTTATATATCTTGCGCACGCACCATCAATAGAATGGTGGATATTTACCCCTGATTTATCAATACCATATACAAAGGATAATTGTGAACGTATCCATTTTGGTAAATCGCCTGCTTTTCCTACCGCATAATCAATCAATGTATCATTGCGTTGAGAAACACCCATAATTAACATATGTTTAATAACATTATGAAAATCTCGTAATGATTGAGTAGGTGATTGTATAGATATTTTATTATCCGAACGATTGTAATATACATCTTCATTGATAACATTTTCGGGAATACCTTCGCCTGTAGAAATCATTTCTTTAGTAATTGGATGGTGAATAGAATGCCAGTTATTATTGGCGACATGATACGCATTTCCATAATTTTTGTTGTTTTTCAACCAATTATTTTTCAATTCATTTGTTTTATCATAACGAACGCGTAATGGAACCCATTTCCACCCGTCTTTGTTATTCATTTCATATTTGAATTCGACAATCATATTTGATTCGAAATATTCTTTTTCTTCAGTCATCATATATAAATTATTTCCGTCTTGAGTCATCATGATATTACAGAAACAAGCATTGGGGTCATATGGGCTAGTAGGTTGAAATGGAACAGGTTTATAATTATCTTCGTCATCTAAATTATTAGATTCAGGAATCGCATCATCTACAATCGTTTGAAATGGGTTCAAATAACCATGTTTCTTTTCATCATATCCACAATGTAATATTAATGTTTTGTATTGTTTTACATCTTGAACGCCAGCCATATTTTTACCATCTTCAAATATATAATGAACTTCATCTATATCGCTATTTTCCTTCCTTTTAATATTGACTAAGAAATCAATGGTATTATATTCAGCAGGTTTCCATTTAAACGACAAATCCCACGTATGTTTTTGTAATGGACCGGCGACACCTACCTTGTTACTTCCAACACCTGTATCCGCAGGAGTAAATATTAAACCATCGGTATTATATTCAAATAGACCATCGTCAATTTCAGATAAGATAGTAGAACAACATTCAAATATACTTACATCTTTGCTATTCATATAAAAGTTTTTACATTTGATTCTAAAATCGGTTGATTTTTTTTGTTCCGTCGTTTTATCTAAAATAGAGATAGGTCGTAAATCATTCATGACTTCATTTAATAATTCTAAACGGTATTTGATTTCTTTTTCATCTTTTTTGGTTATTGCCTCAACTTCTTTTTCTTCAAGATTGGCTGATTGATAAAACGCATGCTCGCGAACGGATTTTTTATTCATATAATAAATATCGAATGCCGCATATAAATTAATATATTTACGTGTTTTATCATATTTAATATGTTCGCCATCAATTAATGTGTTATGTAGTTCTTTATTTGCGGTATATGTGCCGGTAAAGACTACATTCATATTCGTATCAATCATATAAATATGTCCATTCTTAGCTATAAATAATAATTTACGGTCTCCATCTGCTTTATCTGTGACTGTATAATGATTGCGAATATTTCCAACAGTTAATGTAGATTTTTCATCCAACGGTTGTATATTTTCCATTTGTAAAGTATAGGAAGAAGGACCAATGAAATTCTTAGGCATCACCTTACGTGGTGTATATTCTTCACCGTGGATTAATTTCATATATTCTTGTAAAATATTATCACGTTCTGAATAGGTAATTGGATATTTACTTCCTTGTAAACCACTCATGATAACACGAATCGCTTTTCGTAAAGCGCCCATTAAAGTCGATACCGTATTATATTTTGTTCCTAGACCTACCGATTGATTATCTACCTCCAATTCAATCTCATACACTTCTACATTGGAAAATACACCTGCGTCTTGTATGGTATATTGTGGAATAGGCACATAATTTGACTTTTTGGAAGATTTTACAATACTTAAATCTACAAAGATTGGATAATCTGGATGTTGAAACCGAACACGATTCATAGAACGGAATATTTTTTTACTATCGTTCCACTTATTAATAATCGTGCGTGAAATATTCGAATTAATATGAAAATCCTCTTCTAATTGATAAGATACACGAATATTAAAATCTTTAATATCAACTGGTCGAATGGATTGTCCATTTTCTGCTACCGCGGGTTTCTTTTGAGTGAATTTTAATTTATTTGTTAAATTCGAAGGCATATCGATTAATTTTTGAATACTATTTGTGCGACAATATTCTTGTATTAAATCACTTCCTGTTATTTCCGCACGAATATTTGATATTTTTGTAGCGCCTGTTCGATTATCAATATATTCACTATTAATACGCAACATTTGAACCCCGTCTTCATTTTTACAAGTAAATCCACAAGAACGCAATTGTTTCACCACATTATCATAATCGATTTTGGATATCGGTTTGGATAATTTGGTATTCGAACCAAAACGGATTTCCAATTCATTCGTTTTTTTGTCTTTTTTCATAATTGGATTACTTGCTAAATAATTCGCAATCACCTTTTCAAACTGTTCGATAAGATGCTTTGTTTGCGATTGATCATCTGGTATCTGTATTGAAGGTGAATGAGATTTATCGATTGTTTCATTTTGTTGTTTTGTTTCAGTATCCATTCTATTATATAATATGTATATTAAATATTATATACTTTTTAAATATTATTTCAATTTTATTTAGTCGTTGTAGTAAACCGATTATATTCCTAACGCATTTCCGACTATCTCATATAAATCACCTTTTTTATATTTCACTGTAGAATCATATACATTTAATTTTTTAGCGAGATTTTCCAAATCTTCTAACCGATAGTTTGATAAAGCCTTCAAATATTTATTATATTGTTCTAAAACAATATATTTTTCACGCAGTTCGATAATTTTGGATGAAGGTATATATTCTATTTGAACACTGTATTTTCCAAATTCATCTTTATATAATAGATAGGTGAATGTATTATCGTCATGAAAAGCATCGGAAACTCGTTCCTTATTCACCCAAAATTCCAGCATACATTTGGTTTTTTCATTAATAATTAGTAAATTAATATTATAATATACAGAAATCGCTGTTAAACATAAAAAACTGGTTTGTTTTTGTTGGGTCATTAATTCAGACATAATTTCTTGTATAGCAACATTTGTAATTTTATAATTGGTATTTTTCATATTTACTTTGTTTTCCTTTACAAATTCTAATATTTTTTGTTTTTCTTCTAATTCTTTTACACCATAATTACGGTCAATTTGAACATAGTCATTGTATCCATAACGAATGATATATAAACACCAAAATAATGTATCTGGTTGTCTTGGTGTAATTAATGAACGTTGTTCACGTGGTTGAATAACACATTCTTCTTGGTCTATATCTTCAATACTACTTTCAACTGGGGTTTCCATTTTTATATCTATTAATTTTTCAGGTGCTTTTTCTTCATTTTTACGCATAGCAAAGACACTTTCATTGATAATTTTTTCTTTATTATCAATAGTCATCATGAAATGTTGAAATTTATGTATTTCATTTGGGTGTTTGATAGTGTTTGTTTTATATATTAAACTGTTAAAATATGATAACATTCTTATATTATTTCGTATTATACATATATGTATTATTGTCTTTATCTTGTTTTTCACTATTGAAAAATGCGTTTTTAAATTCTTCTTTCTGATATTCTAATGTCTTTAGATTTTCTTCTTGTTCTTTTGTATACATAATATATTCTTCCATTTCATCAATGGTTTCATTCGGTAAAAAAGATAAATTTACATATACGCCCGATTTATTTTCATTTATTTTACACAGGTTTTTAGAAAGAATTTTTAATATTTCTATTTGATGATATTTGCTCATATTTTCTATAAAAGATTTTATGTTTTCTAATTTTTCAATATTTTGCATATTATTATTTTATCTTAGTACAAACATTTTATATTGTTTTAGATTGTATTGTTTTGATATTATCTGTAAATTTGTAATTACAAATAGTATTTTTGTATGTAATAAAATATATAGAGTATATAAAAATGAATGTCATATACACATTATTATTACAATTTATACAACAAGAAAAAATAAAAACTATAGGAATATTGCTGTTGAGTTTGTTAATCAATCTTTTTCAAATCAATGGTATTTCTTATATAACCGCGAACATCATAACCTTTATGCAAAATAAAAATTATAATTTAGTAAATACGTATTTTAACTATTTTATATTTGCTTCTATTGCTTTTATTATTATTTACTACGTGTATAAAGTACTACAAAATTATTTAATCATCAAATTATCATTATGGATTAAAAAAGAAATCATAGATATCATTTTTAAAACCAACAATGAGAACTTCAGTGGTATCAATTTTACCGAATTTATTACTCCTATCAATCGTATTTCCAATGGGTCTTATCTATTGTTTTATAATATTTTAACTGATATGATTCCTAACCTTGCGTTTTTATTAATGATTTCCCTTTATTTTATGTATACAAATCCATTATTTGGAATGTTGTTTTTTGTTTCAAATATATTCATCATTGGTTATATTGCTTATTACTGGAATGAATTAATGGAAAATCGCATGAATTACGAAAAAAAAGTGAATTCTAATGAAAAATATATGATTGATTTATTTAACAATATGGATAAAATTATTCTTCGCGGTAAAACGAGCGATGAAAGTGATGTTTTTTCAAAATTAACAGAAGAAGGAATTAAAAAAACCAATGATTTTTACTATTTAGTTACCAAACATTTGTTCGTCATTACATTTATCATTTATGTAATCATTCTCTTATCGGTTTTCTATTTGATTAAACTTTGTATCACTAAAAAAATCACACCTACGATGTTTATTACATTCTTTACTATTTTGTTATTATATAGAGACCGCATTATAGGAACAGCGCAAGATTTGCCCGATTATTTGGAATTTATTGGACGTATTGATTTTGTTATACAAAAATTCCAGAAATTAATCGGAGATTATAATCCTGCTGAATATGATAAAACATATAACAATGAAGAATTAGAGTTCAAACGAATTACTTTTGAAAATGTATCTTATAAATACGATGGAACGGATTCGTATATATTTGAGAACCTAAATTTAAAATTAAATACCAATAAAAATACGATTGGTATTGTCGGTTATTCGGGAAAAGGCAAATCAACTTTCACCAAAATGATATTGAAATTCTATAAATGCGAAAAAGGTACAATAACGATAGATGGAAAAGATATTCAAACCTTAGACAGTGATTACATACGCAAAAATATTACCTATATAAATCAAAATTCCAAATTATTCGATAAAAAGATTATTGAGAACATTTTGTATGGTTGTAATGATATCGCCGTTTGTAAAAATCATTTGTCTGAAATACAAAAATACAAAAAAATCCAAGATTTATTCAAGAAAATAGATATTCATAATAAAAATGCGGGATTGGCTGGAGAGAACTTATCAGGAGGTCAACGCCAAATCGTGAATATTGTGAGTGGTTTAATTAACCCATGTAAAATATTAATTTTAGATGAACCTACCAATGCGTTAGATATTGAATTGAAACAAGAAGTCATTCAATTAATCAACGATTTCAAAAAATACAAACAATCTATTATTATTATTACTCATGACCGCGATGTATATCCTTTGTTTGATGAAACGATCAATATTTAAATTTGTATTTGAAAATATATAGAATTGTAATTACAATTCTACTTCACAAAGCATTCACCGTATTATTTTTTAGAGAAAAATTAAAATATACTATAGTATACAGATGAATATAGTATATTTTTTATTAAAACAATTTTTTCAAGAAGAACAATTAAATACATTTTTAATGGTTCTCGCCAGTTTTGTTATTAATTTATTTCAAACAAATGGAATATCGTTTATCACTGCTACTATCATTGATTCTATACAAAGAAAACAATACGACAACGTTCACCAATTTTTCAAATATTTTATTTATATTTCAATCCTCTTTGTTTTCCTATTTTATCTTTATAAATTCTTTCAAAATAAATTGCTTACCAAATTACGACAATGGATGCGCCATCAACTAGTCAAAATGTTATTGTTAGTAAACAACGAGAACTTCAGTGAAATTAATTTTTCGAAATTGAATTCCCCCATCAATCGCATTTCGTCCGTGTGTTTTATGGTTTTCAATGATATAATTACCTATTTATTACCCAACATAACGTTTTTATTGATGATTGCGATTTATTTTTTATATAATAATCTAATCTTCGGAAGTATCTTTATTATTGGAAATATATTCTTGGTTCTCTATTTGTTTTTAAATTGGAACAATATGTTGTCTCACAATGAAGAATATGAAAAATTCGTTTCGGATAATGAAGCCTATTTGGTGGAAATATTAAATAATATTGATAAGATTATATATCGTGGTCAAACCACTAACGAGATTGATATTTTCTCTGGTAAAACCGATAAAAGTATTGATACCGCGTTTAAATTTTATTCGAATACGAATTTTCACGCTACCATTATGAATATGATGGTGTTTATCATTATTATTCTTTGTTTATGGTATTTAATTAAAATGACGATTTCGAAACAAATTACCATTACTACCTTTATTACTTTCTTCACAATTTTATTATTATACCGTGAAAAGTCGCTTACGATGATTCAACAAATCCCCGATTTTATTGAATTTTTAGGTCGGTCAGATTCGGTAGTGAAACATTTTCAAAATATGGCGGAGGATTATACTCAATTTATGAAAACCAATTATATTGAAAAACCATTGAAGTTTAATAAAATAAGGTTTGAGAACGTGGATTTCAAATATAAACAAGGGTTCTCTTATGTCTTGAAAAAATTTAATAAAACTCTTGAATTGAATGATAAAATTATTGGGATTGTTGGTTTGTCTGGAAATGGAAAATCAACCATCGCAAAATTAATTATTAAAATGTATAAAGCAGAAACTGGAGCGATTTATATAGATGATGAAAATATTACGAATGTTGATGGAAATTATATACGAAATCATATTACTTATGTAAATCAAAACTCGAAACTATTTGACCGTAAAATTATAGAGAACCTATTGTATGGTTGCTATGATTTGGATATATGTAATAAATATTTACATATAATCATGAAATACCCGAAAATAAAAGAATTATATAAAAATGTTGATATTCATAATAAAAAGGCGGGATTGTTTGGGGAGAACCTATCTGGCGGTCAACGCCAAGTCGTAAATTTAATTGGCGGTTTAGTGATGCCTTCTCAAATAGTCATTTTAGATGAGCCGACAAATGCGTTAGATATGGCTTTGAAAAAAGAAGTCATTCAATTAATTGCGGATTTCAAAAAATATAAAAAATGTATTATTATTATTACACACGATAAAGATTTATTTCCTATTTTTAATGAGACGATACGAGTTGGATGAGGAAAAATATACTGTAAATTATTTAGTTAGTAGGACATGGAGAGTCAAACGCAATTTCGTATGGTTGTACGTGCTCCATACCTTTAACCATTGATTTTACAGTGTGGAAATCTTTACCCTGTATATTTTTACCGTAGAATGTTTTTGGTGCAACATCAAGACCTGGTGCTGATACTGTAATAGCACAATCTGGATGTTGGTTAGCCCATCTTCTTAATTCTGACTTATCTATAGGCATTCCTCCTCTCACTCTTTTTGACTGTCTTTTTTGACGACGTGCGGTTTTGTTTTTCTTGCTGTGGGATTTTCTTCTAAATCTGGTTTGAGCCATATTTATATATATTATAAATATAAAAAAATTGTTTTTGTTAAATTATTCATCATCACTATCTGTAAAATCTAAATCCGCATCTCCGCCCAAAATTTGTATCGCTGGTTTTTTAGACTTTTCCACATTTTTATCCATTTTTTCAAACATTAATTTACCAATGACGCATATGTATGGGTCATTTAATTCAAAACGTGCACCGATGACTTGAACTTTTATTTTCATATTATCTTTAATTGTACTAAAGTATTTGTCGGTGAAATGATGGTCGCGAGCAATAAATACCGTTACAGGAACGGTGCCGTCATTATCAACAACTTCCGCGTGAATACCCGCTTTTGTAATTGTTTTTGTTTGACATTCAATTAACATTCCTTCTACTGGATGACACACCATACATTCATATACCGTATGAAACTCGATTAAATCGCCATTTACATTACCGCTTGAATACGTCAATACTTTGACCGAATTTGGACGAATAAATCCTTCCGCAATACATTTTCCTTCTGTTTTTTTGGATATTGATTTTTCTAAATTTTGTTTAATATTTTTACCCACTTCTGTAATAGATAAACTTACTTTCATCGTCAACATAGATTTGATATATACACCATAAATTTTTTGTTGGTCGTCCTTTCCTTCGATTTTTAACGTATCGGTCATTTTATAACTAATATAATGATATAAATTATTATTTATATCATTTGATTATTTCAATTTTTTCAAAGGTCTAAAGTTCAGCACATTCTATAATACCGGTGCGTCCCATTTTACAATTCACAATATTATTTTTTAGTGTTCTTTCGGGGTCTAAAAACCAAACTTTATTATCCTTTTTCATATCATTAAAGTGTCGTAAAATAATTTCCAAAATAACGCATAAACCTATTTTTAAAATGGTTTCAGTATTATCATTCGTATACATTTTTTCCTCCTTTTCTCCTAATACTTGATTTAAAAATTTAATGATTTCGGTCTTTCCCATTCTATCACAGCGAGAACCTTTGTTATTACGCGTTTGAGTCATATCTTTAATTTTAAACGTTAATTCTCTACCCTTAAAAAACTGCATAAAACCAATATGATGATTTATTTTTGTTCCGATATTCGATATAATTATTTTATCCATTATCGCTTGTTCAAATAATTGTTTTTCGCTTAGTTTGGTTGCTTCACTCCACAAAGTATTCAATTCTTTGGATTGAATATAAGTCTTTACTTGTTCCTTATTTTCGAGAACAATTGCTCTTTGCTGATTGATTTCTACCATTTTATCATCAAAATATTCTTTCACCAATTTATTTAATAAATTGCTTTCATCATATTCTCCAGAATATATTTTTTTGATGAATATAAATTTACGTCGAATTGTTAAGTTATCTAAATAATGAAATAATACATATTTATACAACTTGTCCTGTGATATATTATGCATCATTGTTAAATTCGTCAGCACTTTATTTGCGTGTTTATACCAATCTACTTCTCCTGGTTCAATTTCTATATCATTACTTCTTAATGTTCCATCTATTAATTGCCTGATTTCGTTCATCAAATCATCATAGGATACATTTATTTTGTCCTCTTCATTCTCTTTCTCTTCTTCTGGTTCATCTTTCTCTTTTGCCCTTTTTTGTAATTCTAACGCCATATTTTCGGGTTTATAATCAATAGGTGTAGAACGTTCAAATATAGAAGCGTTTTCATCAGTGATTTCAATAGGTTGAAATGCGTAATACTCTCCTTTATTCACCAATGTTCCAATTCTACCATACTTGTCTACTAAAAATTCGTTTTTATTATCAATAAACTGCGATAAAGTATAATATATTTGTTCGATAGGATATGGTTTTGAAATATTGATTGAATTTATTAAAAAATCTTTCTTATAAAAGGATTGTTCTTTAAACAATTGACGAATACGTTTTAAAATCATTTGGAAATTCGTTTTGATATAATCATTATTATATGTATCTTTCACAATATCTTCTTCGCGTATTTCTGCTTTGGAAGAACAAGTGAAATTACAATTATCCATATAATCACATAATTCAGTAAATGGTTTATCGCCTATCTTGAAATTGATTTGTCTACCACTCGATAAGGCGATTTCTATGTTTTGATTTTCTACCAAAGAATTTAATTTTTCTACTGTAAAATTCGTTTGACCAATATTTAATAAACAATCCACCGCATTTTCTTTGATTACTCTTGTTACATTACCAATTTGTAATGCTTTCTTCTCTGCTAAACGGTAAATATATAAATCTGTGGGTTCTTCATTATTTCTAGGTAATGTCGCGTGTAGATATATTTCTACATTTCGTTCTTCAAATGGTAATGGGCAATGGCTTAAATTACGAACCGCACGACCAATGATTTGTTCGATACGATTCGTATTATACCATGGCTCTAATATATGACTTTGACGTATATTTTTGAAATCTAAACCTTCCGACCCCGCTTTGGAAATAATGATGACTTTCACCAGTTCTCCATATTTATTTTCTGATTTTGTAGCATATTTTATATCCATAGAATTATTTGGCGAGAAGAATTTATCACCTGTAATCATCAAGTATTTGGCTTGTTTGAAATTTTCCGCGACTTGACTTTTAGGTTTCATCGTTCGCGCATCGATAGGTTCACTCAATGGTTTTTTGAATAATGAAGTGGTGTATTTCGCGCTTCCATATCTACCGAAACCCATTTCTTCTAGGGCTAATGCGATAGGAACCGCACCGCCATCTATATATTGGGAATATACCATAACGATACCGGTTGAATTACGAATACATTCACATAAACTAGCGATTTTATTACTGTATTTACCAATATGTTCGCTGTGGAATATCCGACCATATTTTTGAATGACCTCTGGTTTATATTCATAATTATTTTTGATAGGATTAGGAACGGTTACTGTTGTATAATTCATAATATTCGCCAAACCTTTACTGCCTATCATATTTTCAACGATTTCTTGATTATCGGTAGGGATTTCAGCATTTAGATTGATAGCATCAAACATAGGAGTTGGATATACAATATTCAATGCTTCCAAGGGTGTTTGTAATAAAGTATAACCAAAACTCTCCATATTTTCAAAATCAGGCATAATAATTTCTTTTCCAAACTTATCTCGGCGCGACATGGATTTATTACGTAAATTGATCATAATAAAATCATATACTTTGGATTGATATTCACCGATTTGAGAAGTATATATAGGTATAAATTGTAAAGGTTTATCTACTGGTTTACCATTCATTTGATTCGCTGGATATGTAATACTTTGAAGAGAATTTTCTGGTGAAAAATCTGCGGGATAAATACGATAAGGAAATGTATAAGGGTTTTCTCCACGAACATACGATACATACCCTGTTAATTTTCTTTCCAAAAGTTCTCTTCCTCCTTCTATGATTTCTCCATTTCTATTTTGTTGAGGAATAAAATTTCCGTTTTTATCAAACACTTGGTCTTCTGTAATGGTTGAACGTTTATCATTCATATTCATCAAGTTAGTTAACCATATGATTTCTTTATAATTGTTATACATAGGTGTAGCCGATAATAATAACAACCGCATGTTAATCGTATGTTTGGCGACATTCATAAGAAGTTCTCCGATACGTTTATTTTTATTATCATCTGATTTACGAATATTATGAACTTCATCAATGATTAACAAACGATTATTGAATACACGTTTGATATTTTTTATCTCCGTTTTTTTAATTTCGTCTTCAGACATTCCACTGTTCTCTTGAACCGTCGTATATTTTTGAATATAGTTCGCAAATTCAATATATCCTACAAATTCATAATAGGTATTGATGATGGTATTGATTTGACTTACAATACGTTCTCTTGGAACGTCTGTTAAATTGGTTGGATTGATTTCTTTCAATAAAGAATTACCTATACAAGTATTCAATGACCATAAACCATTATCGGATTGTAATTTATTTTCGTCAAATAATTGTAATCTAAAATTACTTTGAACGTTTGGAGAAGCAATGACCAAAATTTTTTGTTTAATACCGACTTCTTTCATATAGGAACGCATTTCTTCAGCAATACCAATCGCACTACAAGTTTTTCCGGTTCCTAATCCGTGGTATAATAATAAACTATTGTATGGGGTATTTAACGAGAGAAAATTCTTTACAAATAATTGATGAGGTAATAATTCGAAATGGGATTTACATACTTGGTTGGCGTAAGTCTTTACATCTCTGATTTTACCATCGTATTTCGTATCATTGAATTCTTTTCGTTTGGCTATTTTTTCGTTGAAATTAGGGTCATTGATGTGTGGATATAAAAAATCATATTCTTTATTTTCACGATTCAATTCATGTTCTTCTTTTTCTTTCTCAAATAATTCTTTATTATTTAAATCACTCGTCGATATGATGGGTTCAAACTCTTCTTCTTTTGCTTCAATCTGCGAAGGTAACGCTTCAATAGGTATTTCAGTAGGTATTGTTTCAGTTAGAATATCTACTGGTGGAGGAAGAGTTGTTTCAATAGGAGTTTCTACTGGTGGAGGAAGAGGTGTTTTTAATTTACGTAATCGCACAATTTCTTTTCGTATTTTGATAGGATTATTGAATTCATCTTTTAAAGGTTCTCCCGATGGTAAAAGAGAAAGTAATACCTGTTTTAATTCTTCAAAATCCATTCGAATTAAATCATTATTTCTAGATATAGAAATGGTTCGTTTAGTAGTTGGTTCGGATTGAGGTTCAATATTTATTACTGGTATCGAAATAGATTCAACTACTGGCGCATTCACTTCTTCATTTGTTTCCATAAAAGGTTCTTTCAAAGCATCTAATAAAGGGTTTGGTGTATTTTCATTAATGTCCAATGGCTTAAATGTCGTTAAATTTTGGACCACAGGATTTTCTAATATAGTATTCACAATGTTTTTTTTTGTAACACGTTTTGCTTTCTTTGGTTCACAATTTCCGGTTTCTTTATTTCGGCGAGTTCCAGGAGGGCAATATTTTCTGTTTTTTGGTTCTACTGCTTCAGTTGAAACAATATCCACTAAGTTATTCAATGTATCTTTCACCGCTTTTGTTGTGTCTGATAAAAACTTCGGAGTTGTTTCAGAAAGTACTTCCTTCTTTTTTTTCGTAGCACGTTTTTCTTTTTTAGGTTCACACTTACCCGTTTTATTATTACGGCGAGTTCCATCAGGGCAATATTTCTTAGTTTCTATTTGTTGTTCCATAATAATATATACTTATTTAAAATATATGTATATATTTATTGCGCCATAAATAACAAAATCATTATAGAAAAAACAGTCTATATTTTGTTAAAGCGTTATTTACATTTGTAATCAATCGTTTTTTTTCTAAATTATATGGTCTTATCAATTCTAGACATTCAGAAAAATTATGCCACTCCATTTTACTAACTTCCGATGTTTCGAAATTATCTATTTTCATACTATCCTCATATGGTATGAAAGAAACAAAATATTTATGTTTATATGATTTGTAATTCGAACCAGTAAATATTTCTTCAAATGGTAATATGTTATGTATATTTTTCAATTTACTAATATCTAAACCAGTTTCTTCACCAAATTCACGTATAGCACATTCATAATCTTTTTCTAGATAATTTCTACGTCCTTTTGGAAATCCCCACTCCGGTTCTTCCCATATTTCAATATGGTTCGTTTCATCAATAATGGTTTGTAATGAATAAAATTCGTCTTTATTGGTGATTCCTTTTTTTAAAGTATTATATTTTTCTCTAGACAATATTTCTTCTACTTTATATTGATTCGAAATCATTTCGTTTTTCCAAATGTCTTTCCATAATTCATCAAATTCTAAATCTATAATTCGTTGTTTTTCAACCGTAGTCATTTGTTTAAACATATTCGCAATATATTCTTTATTGTAGATGGAATATTTACCTCTCATAAAATCAATAAAGCCTAAAGTATCTTTACGGCAAATCATTAAATATTCTATTTTTTCAGCAGCATCAGTTACATTTTTATTATATCGAAATACGATGATTCCAATACTCGTAATAGGCATCTTACATTGGTGATATAAATGCCCTTGTTTTCCACAGTTATTACAATAATTATCATTCATTCTATTATTCAATTTACGGTCGTATTATAATATTATATTCCCAATTCTTTATATAATTATATAAGTATGCTATTTGAACCATCTGTCTGGGGACCTCATTATTGGTTCTTTTTACATACAGTTGCTAGGTCTTATCCCAAACATCCTACCAAAGTTACTCAGCGTAAATATTATGATTTAATACAAAATATGCCTTTATTTATTCCAAATGAAGAAATGGGAAATAAATTTAGTGATATGTTAGATAAATATCCTGTATCGCCTTATTTAGACAACCGAGATTCGTTTGTTCGATGGGTTCATTTTATACACAATAAATATAATTTTTCATTAGGTAAAGAAGAATATTCTTTACAAACGGGTTTAGATAAATATGAAGCGGAATATAATCCCAAACCAGTGTATTTAAGTAATATAATAAATATGCGTAAACATTATATTCATATTGCTCTCATTTTAATATGCGTTTTTTTAATATATGTCTATTATGAATGATATATGCCGACAAAAATATCTATGGATATTATAAATATAGTACAAAATGAGAATCGAAATCATATTATTTATTATAACCGGATTTATCATAGCGAATATACACAGTGATGGAAAATATTTAAAAATGGCTTTGTCGTGGAAAAAATATTATCAAATGGCTGGGGTTGCTATCGGAGCATTAATGATTTATTGGTTAATAAAAAAAAATCCATTACAAGCTCGCAATATGCTTTCCGCATCCAATGAATATATTAAATATTTGCCTGTAGATAAAGATACATCCAGTATTTTATCGCCTATATTAGATTTTACCACAAAACAAAACATATTGAACGACCAATATTGGGGTAGCAATCATCAGCACGGCGGAGGATATAATTATCCTATTGTGCCTATGAAACAACAAGCGGCTGAAGCGAGAATGATGAATTCTGGAAAGAAAGGCACCAAACGTTCGGTTAGTGAAACAAAGAAAAAATTCGTGGCCTCTGGACAAAATTGGAAATGTGGTGATTGTGGAAATCAATTGACTGCTTGGTTTGAAGTAGATCACAAAGTTAGATTAGAATACGGAGGATCGAATGAGGTAAATAATTTAGTCGCTTTGTGTAGAGAATGTCATGGGAAAAAAACAACAATTGAAAATTTATAAATAAAAAAAATAATATCTTGTAAATATAAGATATTATGTCGGTATTGGATATTTTAAAATCTATAGGCGAAGAAATAGGTAAAAATATGAATTATATTGCCCAAACTATAAAAGAATCGGAGTTTATACAATTTTTAAAGAATAGTTCTGTTGAAAGGTATAATTTTTTTATTTATTTAATCGCATTTGCTATATTAATTATATTTACTGTATTGTTTTTTCATTATTCACGCCATAGAATGAAATTCTCTATGGAAACCTTTTTGTTTACATTTTCGATAATCATTCCATTATGTTTATTGTATTATTATGTATCCCCTTACGCTTCAAAATTAGGTGAAGGAGCACCAGGTAATGAAAAAAACATAATGATGATTTGTGTAGGATTAACTATATTCGCATTAGCAATTACCTATATTAGCACCAAATTATCATATCGAGATTTACTTATGGCTGGTTATGTAGCCATATTTTTATTCGCATTAATGGTAATTGTCGGTTTAGCAATCATATTTTTAATGTTCTCAATGTATTTAAAACAATCGAAAGGATGGTTAGGATTTTTTGTTCATTTCATATTTTACATCCCTTGTTTGTTGATTGATTTAGTTCAATATATTAAAGGTGAAATCAAATCTACCGCAAATCTCATCTATATTTTATTCATTTTAGAAATTTTGCTCGTGTTAACTTATATTTATGTTCCCAAATTAGTATCAAAAGTTTTGAAACAAAATGGTATAGCGCTATTGCCGGATAGTCGTTTTTTAAATAAAGAGTATGTATTAACAAGCAATGAGATTATGAAATTACCCAAAGCAAAAACAGATGACCCTACCAATTATAGACAAAATTTCGCAGTATCTATGTGGATATATATAGACCCACAATCAAATAGTTATAACGCCTATTCCAAAGAGACAAATATATTTAACTTAGATGATAAAAAACCACAATTGGTTTACATAAATAACATGAGCAATGATGATGAAAAAGATAAATTGGGCATCTATTTTGGGGAGGACAAGCTCGTAATTAAGAATAAGGGGCAAAGATGGACCAATGTCGTAATTAATTATACTTCTACCACGGTGGATATATTTATTGACGGCAATTTAGAGAGAACATTCCATTTAACCGCGCCACCACAATACATAACATCTGGAAAAGTAGTTTTAGGTGCGAACGACGGGTTAGACGGTGCGATTTGTAATATTATGTATTATAATAGAGCATTATTGAAATCAGAAATTGTGAATACGTATAATTTATTAATGTTTAGTAATCCGCCATTGAATGAATAATTACTTATGAAAAAAATTATTATAATATAATATAATGAATTATACTATTATTGTTTTAGGAATAATTATCGTGTTTTTAGTCTATTATTTATACATAAATTATATCAGTGCTAGTAAAACTATATTAAAATCAGTGGATTTAAACTCCGCAAATCCTGATATAACACTTGTAGACAAAGCAGAAAATGTTAGTTATGGATATGGTGCTTGGGTATACATAAATTCATGGGACCAAAATAAATCAAAAGGAATATTTAGCAGAAGTAATAATATTTCCCTTTACTTAGACACAAATAGACCAATATTGAAATGTGATATTTCGTTAAATAGCGTAAATGCTGGAACACCAACAACAAATCAAAGTATTATAATTACTGAAAATTTCCCTTTACAAAAATGGGTATACATTATTGTTAGTGTAGATGCTGGAAGTGGAAACGGCACAATTGTCGATTGTTATATTAACGGTAAATTAGTAAAATCAAGTAAGATCACGAGTGATGCGAAACAACCTGGTTCTGCTACCGTTTCACCTATTAAAATTGGTGCCGGAACGATATGGGACGCGGTTTTAGCAAAATTCACCAGATTTACAAAGCCTGTAGACCCACAAACTGCTTGGGATAATTATTTATCAGGAAATGGAAGCACTGGTCTATTCAGTATCGGCAATTTTAGCGCAAATTTAGCTGTTTTGAAAGATAATATTCAATATTCAAATGTTAAATTATTTTAAACAAACTAATACTTATATGTTCTTATTATATAATATATAAGTATTTTAGAAATGGACCAAAATAGTATGAGTAATGTTTCAAACAATATATCAAATACCGCAAATAATAGTATCCAAGGTATTGGTAATTTTTTTTCGAATATGAAAAATAATGTATCAAGTGGTTTAAATTCTTTTTCACAAGAACCTGGGGCTACTCCTCAATTCACATCTTCGAATTCAATCATCGCAAAGTTCGCATTTTTAATTTTAATTGTTATTTTATTCATGTTTTTATTAAGTTTAGGCATTTCACTAGTTAGTTATTTAACTTTACCTTCAAACGACCCATATGTTGTAAAAGGTATGATTGATGGTAATTTTCCAATAAGAATTTCACAAGACCCTAACAATAGTTCATCTGTTCCTATCTTGAAATCGAACAACCAAAGCAGCGGCGCAGAATTCACTTGGTCTACTTGGATATATTTAAATGATTTAGGAACTGACGAGAAATATAAACATATTTTTAGTAAAGGCGATGGAATATTTGACGACAAGAATATGTCTACTGTAAACAATGCGCCCGGGTTGTATTTATCACCTAAGAAAAACGAAATTTTAGTTGTTATGAATACTGTTTCACCAGATAATATAAACGAGAATATCAAAATCGATAATATTCCTATTCGAAAATGGGTGAATGTAATGATTCGTTTACAAAATATTTATCTAGATGTATACATTAACGGAACAGTTACAAAACGTATTGTATTAAAAAATGTTCCAAAACAAAATTATAATGATATTTATGTGAATCAAAATGGTGGATTTGCTGGAAAATTAGCGGATTTAAGATATTTTAGTCGCGCTTTGAATATTTTTGAAATTAATACCATTATTATGAGTGGTCCAAATACTTCTACTTCAAGTTTATATGCGAGTCAAACATCCAAAGGAGGATACTCATATTTATCCAACATGTGGTATTCTTCCAAAATGTAATTTCATAAATAATATACGCTATAAATGTATATTATTTATGTCTACGGTTGATATTTCATATTGCACAATTGTTCAACAACGCAAGTTACAAATGTTATTCAATACTCCGGTAAATAGGTATAATCCGGTTTCTCCCTATGTACAATACCCGAATACAAGTAAAATGCAATTCGATATGCGAAGAAAAGCCGAAATATTACAATACACTGCATCTAAATCAAATACAAAAACGAATAATTTTACAAAAGCCGAAAAATGGGCGCAAATGGTAAATGGTTATGTTCAAACGAACCCTTATAATGATATTATTGTGAAAAACATCACATACGAACCTTCAATTGACGATTCAAAATATAGTAAAATACCAGTAGTTACAGAGACAGTTATCAAATATCCTGATACATATATTACAACGAGTGATGTTAACGGAAATATTACGAATACAGTAGTCAAACGAACGATTCCTGTATGTGATATTGATGCTATACCTACGCCTACTTCGTCGAGTGATGTTCCTGGACCTGTTATTAATTTAATCAAGGATAATAGTATACCTTTATATAACTACGCTACTCGCAATAATAATTATGGTATACAAAATGAAGAAGATACACGAGATACTAAATATTCAACCATGAATGATATTGTATTCAAAGATGGTATTGAAAATACTTTATTCTCCTTATACATTGTGAATAATAATGATGAATTCGCACGAACCTTTAATTTTAATACTCCTCTATCGCTGTATTTTCAAAGTGATGTTAGCAATTCTTCGCCCGCATACGATATTTCTTTTACAAATATTTCATTGTCTTTATTCAATATATCTTTGAATATTTATTATAATGATACTAAAGTGTTATTGCCGTATATGCCTATGATAACAATTCCTATATCGAATACCGCATCATATGATATTTCATTAAATAAAACAGCTGGAAATAATCCTACATATACAAGTTATTCGGGTGAAATATATATTGGTATGTTAAATATATCAAATATTTATTTGTTTACACAACCAGGCTATGTATATACTGTGAAATTACAATGTAATATGAATTATAGTGCTCCTAACAACGGTATATATACTAGTTATTTTACAAATATTCAGAGTGGTGTTTTGTGTAATGCTACTTCTATTAGTAAAACACAAACAAATTGTAAAATAAATACGAATCCATCAATTCAACCAAATACTGGATTTTCATTATATTAGTTTTTTTTTTGCGAAATTTTCATTCTCGGTATGATTATTTATTACATATATCATATATTCAAATACGTTGAGTAATTCAATGGCTTCATTATATTGAGTAAACCAAAAATTTGGCTTCCATCTTTTCAAAATGGGTCTATCCAATAATTTTTCTGGATTAAATAATAATTCCACATTGGTATAATATATTTCATCTTTTATTTGAAAATAACGATTGGTTACCATTTTGAATGTATCAATAACTTCATTATATATCATGTTGGTTTCTAAAAGAACCGGTTGTTTCATGAAATTGGCGTCTAACAATATATTTTTCATCCATTCTATATTGTCTAAGGTATGTAATCCTATACGGTATGATAAATAATTCATTATGGTTCTATATAATGAATTATTTATATAGTTTATTCATTTATGGTTTTATACGTTTGGTGTTAAAGTAGGGTTCAAACACATTTTTTGATTGGGGAATATTTGCCCAGATAAACATTTGTCGGCTTCGCCTACTTCAATACAACCACGGCGACCTTCATATTCACCGACTAAACACCATCCGGATTTACCAGATGCGATTGGTTTTTGGATAGGGTTGGTAGCAGTATCAGGTGCTGGTTGTTTTGGTGGTTGAGATGATAAATTGATTGATTGGTCTAATTGTTGTTTCGCTCGCGCATCTACGTTTGGACGACTTGCGTCTTTTAATAAATCACCAATGGATGATACAGTTCCTCCGGCAATATCAATACCTGTTTTAGCTGTATCAGTGACTATATCAGCGGATTTATCAATTAATGTTCCTGCGGTATAACCAAATACAGATAAGACTTGTGTAACTAATGGACCAAATATATTTACTAAGGTTTGAATAAAATTTCCAAATATGGTTAACATATTTATTCCTAAAAAGGATAAAATCAGCAAAATTAATAAGGTTATAATAATATAATTTTTATTACTAAACATACTTTCAGGGTATGGACCTATTGGACTAGCAATTTTTGGTGTGTTATCCATATTATATAATATCTGATATTATATTTTTCTGAGTAAATTATGTTCGTTCATTTATTTTTATTATTTTATAGATACTTTGTAAATGGGATTATTTAATTACATCGATACGTTCTTTTTTATAAGTTTAGGAATTACTTTTATTTTAATTTTGTTGTTGGTATTTCATTTTAAACAACAGATTATTAGTTTAGAACATAAAAATGATACTATGTTTGAAATTATTAATAATATTGTAAAAGAATTAACGGCATTAAAATCAGCCTTTATTCAAAGTTCTCTACATCGTGAAAATGAAATAATTAATACTTCGGTTCAATCTGTTCCTCAAAAAATAAATGTTGAAAGTAAAATTGTTATTTCGGATTCTGATGACGATGACGATACAAGTTATACAAGCGGACAAAGTGAAACAGATAGCGATGATGAATCAGATAATGAGAATGACTCTGATTCAGACGATGAAGTTGAAGATGAAAAAAAAGAAATCATCATTGAAAATATAGATATACATGAAACTCGTGAAGAATCTTCAAACGAAATTAAAGTTATTAATATTGAATTAAATAATATTGATGATTCTATGAACAATGGTTCTGATATAGATGATGAAACCGATAATTTAGAAGAAGAGAACCATATTGAAGATTTTGTTAATAATGAAACGATTGTGGTTGAAAAAGTAGATTCATCTGAAAATTTAGGAACAACCGAATCTACTGAACAGTTATCTACTACTGAAAATAATAAAGAAGTATATCGCAAAATGAGTTTACAGGCATTAAAAACCCTTGTTATCACAAAAGGTTTATCAAGTGATACCAGTAAAATGAAGAAGAATGATTTATTGAAATTGTTAGAAAGTGAACTATAAATAGATGAACATTTCAAATGTAAATTATATGTAATATATTTTATTATATATTATATATACTAGAATGTTATCTTTTTCCAATGTTGATATTGCTTACCCAATAATTAAAGAAACTATACCAAAATCTTCTTTAGGATATAATACAAATAATAAATACCCTGAATTTCCTCCACTTATGAGTGATGGGCGTTCTATTGTATCATCTCATCAACCTGAAGCAGTCATTAATAATGAACTTCTTCATAGAAATGGTATTCAAACCAATTGGCAATATAGAAAATATCTAACTGAAAACTCCAAAGAGATTATGGAATGGAATTTCCGTGAAGCATCAAATGATGCTGGATATTTTAAACGCCATTCGGATGCTCCTATCAATACAATGGATTCTCTTCAATACGCAGCAACCCCTTATTTGTTTAATTCAATCATGGATAATAACAAACCATTCGGTCATGCTTCCAGTGATTTGAAGATGTTATATTTATCTAGAGAACAGTTGGATGCTCGTAAAATTTCACCAGTTATTACACAAGAAGACCTTTTACGTAAAATGAAATAAATTATGAACCGCTAATAATTACAATGATTGTATTGTAATTATCATTTTTTAACGAGGTTGGTCGGTTAAGTCGAGTCCGGGTTCACCGCGGGCACCTTGTCTACCTTCTGGCCCTTGTTTACCTTCCCGACCAGTCTCGCCAGTTGGACCTCGCGGTCCCGTTGGCCCAACTTTATCTTTTAATTGTCTAGCAATTTCATCTTTAATAAAGTCATTATCTATACCAAACGTTTCAATATAAGAATGACGGAAATTTATAAAAATAATTAATAAACACATTGCTAAACCATAATATATATTAAATTTCGTATAGGTAATTATAAATATTATTTCTATCATACGACGAACTATTGTATTTGCGTTGTTAGAAAATATATTTGGAAATAATACATACAATACAATGATTATGAAAAATATAATACTAAATTTGTTAACCAAACCTTTCATTATAATAGAACTATAAAATATTTATGAGTAAAAATTAAATATTTTAATAAGGTGAAAAATCTGTATATTGTACACTTTGCCCTCTAGGTCCAGGAGCACCAATAGGTCCAGTATACCCGGTAGGTCCTTGAACACCAATAGGACCTTGTATTCCTTGTATACCTATAGGACCTTGTATTCCTTGAGCACCCGTAGGACCTTGTATTCCTTGTGCGCCCGTAGGACCAGTAACTCCTTGTATTCCTTGAACACCTGTTCTTCCAATAGGTCCAGTAGGTCCCTGTACTCCTTGCACACCCATTTTTCCAGTAGGACCAGTAACTCCTTGTATTCCTTGAACACCTGTTCTTCCAATAGATCCGGTAGGTCCGGTAGGTCCAGTAACTCCTTGTATTCCTTGAACACCTGTTCTTCCAATAGGTCCGGTATCTCCTTTATCACCCTTGTCTCCTTTCGCCGAAGCAGAACCGGGTATTCCTTGAGGTCCAGCAGGTCCGGTAGGACCTGAAAGTCCTGCCGGTCCAGTATTTCCTGTGCGGCCAATAGGGCCTGTATCTCCTTTTGGTCCAGTAGGGCCAGCTGGTAATTTACTTTTTATAGCATCAGCAATTTTTTGTGGAATAGTTCCTGTATACTTAGTAGAGTCCTGTAAGAACTCACCAACCAGATTGTTTACTACAGTTTTATCATATGTGGTCCATGTTATACCTTCTACAACTGAATGTAAACTTCTCACAAAAATCACCAATAAACAAATTACCAAAGCATAATATTTATTATGAGAGGCAAAAAGAATTAATATAATAATTTCAACAATTGTTGCTACCGTAGTAGTAGAATTATGTATAATACTTTGTGGGAAAATTAAAAACAATATGAAAACAAAACAAATAAAAATCGTATATTTGTTTATGTGTTTATTCATCTAACATATATAAATATAATTTTTGTTTATTAAATTATATAACTTTTATGAATTTAATCAGTTTCGATATCGGCATCAAAAACATGGCTTATTGTATTTTTCGACTAAATCCTGGTTCTCCTCCTTCTATTTTAGATTGGAATATATTAAATTTAATGGAAGAAGAAGCCCCTAAATCTTATTGTGATTGTTATCTAAAAGCTAAAAATAAGAAAACACCTGCTAAAATATGTGGAAAAACGGCCAAATATATGAAAGGTTCTCATTATTATTGTGATAAACACGCCAAAACTAGCGATGAATATATTATACCTTCTAAGCAAAACGCACCCGCTTATTTTAAAAAAATGAAAGTAAATGATTTAGTCAATACTTGTCTTCAATTTCATTTAATTAATGAAGGAGAGAACTTTACAAAACCTGTTTTATTAAATAAAATTATTGATTATTATGAAGCAAAATGTTTTTTACCAATACAAATGAAAAAGAAAAAGTCGGCGAATGATACTGATTTGATAATCATTGGAAAAAATATGAAAATTTTGATGAATGAAATCACAGGAATACGCGATATGACGCATGTTGTTATTGAGAACCAGATTTCTCCTATTGCAAACCGCATGAAAACAATACAGGGAATGTTGGCCCAATATTTTATTATGAATAATACAGATATTCATATAGAGTTTGTTTCCTCTGTGAATAAATTGAAAGTATCCTCCGGGGAACCTACGGTTCCCCCGAACGCCCCCTCCCTGCCTTTGGGGGAAGATAAAAATAATGAAACAATGAATATTGAAATAGATAACAAACAAAGAGAAACCCATTTAGAAAATACATTTAGAGAACCTACCAAAAAACCTGTAATTCAGAATGTAAATTACAAACAGCACAAAAAGGACGGTGTTGAAAAATGTTCTCTTTTATTGGACCAAAATATAGAATTTAAAAAATGGAAATATGTTTTAGAAACAAAGAAAAAGGATGATTTAGCGGATTGCTTTTTACAAGGAATGTGGTATATCAATAAATATCTACAATAACCTTCAACCAACCACCATTTAGCAAAAATCACATATTGTTTCACAAAACAAAAGGGAGGGGCGTCCGGGGGAACCGTAGGTTCCCCGGAATATATTATTCATTGCGGAGAACTTAAAAATAAAAATTGTATATTTATCATAAGATAAAATGGAAGTCATTGATATTGGATTTAATGATTTAGAACCTATTTCTATTGATTTTGATAATTCCTCAAAACCTAGTTCCTCCGTCAATTTTGGACCTGGTATAGAATTATTAATGAATGATAAAAAGAAATCATCATCCAACAACAATATTAATATTGAACTTGGTGAATTAGATAATTTAGAAAATGAATTAAATGAACTAGGTAATTCCGCAAACAATAACTCTAACAATGAAACCCGTTCCTTTGGTGGGTTTGCTTCCAATTTGTTTGGTGGATTTAGCACGAGTGCCGAACCTACCGCTAGTTCTAAAAGTATCAATTTAGAAAACGAATTTAGTGATTCAAAATTAGGTCAATCTACCGTAGAAGGCGTCGGTAATACCAAGACCTGGGATGGTTTTGTAAAAATGAATGAAATACCTATTGGGGGTGATAAAGGCACCGGAGGTATGAATCTAAGCGAAAGAGACCGTAGAAGAAAAAAACGTATGATGATTAAAAAATTAGAAGAATGGCATGAAAAAGGTTTTATTAAACACAATTCACATTTCACTTTAGATTCTAGCTACGAAGAAGTTGAAGATGAATACGAAACCGCATTAGAAGATAAACGCAAAAAGGATAGTATCAAATTACAAGGATGGTGGTTTATGACTTTTGTAAATTCAGTAGAATACGCAAATGCCGCTTTCAATCCTTTTGATATTAATTTAGATGGTTGGGGAGAACAGGTAAGTGAAGATATTGATAGTTATGAAGAGATTTTTTCGGAATTACACGATAAATATAAAGGTGGAAAAATGGCGCCCGAATTATCTTTATTATTACGTTTGGGTTTTAGTGCGGCGGTAGTAAATTTCACCAATAAAGCATTATCTACCGCTACTCCTGGTTTCAATGATGTAATCCGACAAAACCCTGATTTAATGAAAGCATTTACGAACGCAACTGTAAATAGTATGTCTCAACAATCCCCTGGATTTGCCTTCGCCAGTAATTTGATGCAAGAGCAATCCAATAAACCTCGTGGACCTCCTCCTCCGGCCGCAGTAGAAACCAAAAATCAAGCTCCTCCTACTAGACCAGGAATGATATATACGGAAGCACCTGGAAACAGACAAGATATAAATGCGGCTCGTGGTGCGATGTTTAGAGAATCAGGTGTTGATGTAAATAGTCAATATCAAGATATGTCTCAACAAGAACGCACAATGAGACCACCCGCTAGACCTGAGATGCGTGGCCCACAAAGCAGCGATATAGATAATATTTTGTCTGGATTAAAAACACGCAGTGTAAATATTCATGAACAATCTGTGAATAATGACGATGATTCGATGATTTCTATCAGTTCATTAAAAGATATGCAAAATAATAACATGCCTAAGCGTAGTCGTAGAAAGCAACGTTCCGATAAGAACACTGTTTCATTAGATATCTAATTCCATAAAATTTACATATAACAAATTATATTATATATTTTGTTATACACCTTTCATAGTATCAATTGTTAAATGTTTCGGATACTTTTACGCATGACCCCCCTATATATGTCGCTGAATAAGTTGCTTTATAGGGCTTAGTATGTTCGGTTGTTTCATAATAAAATTTCCATGATAATGAAGCGGATGATGCTCCTCCTTTTATACAATCATAAATATTTCCTTCAAATTGTGCCCACACGCCTCGATTGATTGATGAGTCTTGAGGGAAAATATTTATAGGCTGATTACCTGGTCCACCTAATCTATTCGCAAGAATATGACCGGCATCGCAATTTTGTATACCATCATCATCTAACATTCTAGAATAATCTTGGGTGCATGATGTAGTATCAGTTCCGGTATCTAAATTAGATGATGTAATCGTAATTGATGCGGATGTAATCACTGGATAACCATTGTGATATGAATAATAATATTTACCAACCGCGCCACCGCCTGTAGTTAAATAATTATAACCACTGGTTGGACAAGGGACTGTGCTACATATACATGATGTAGATGTGATATTTTTATAGAATTCTTGACTATATGCGTTGCTAAATAGTATGGAAATCGCTACCAAAAATAATAGTTGGATCATCACTCTAACATTAGCTATATATATATCATTATATTTATTGTTCACAATAGAATAAATATATCTTTAGTATAATGATATGAATAAAAAAATACAAAAAAAGACCAAACATATAAAATTTGACGAAACTATATACACTGTTCTTATACCATCGTTTCGCGAAATGAATCAAGATATACGGAACGATTTATGGTGGAGTAAAAGAGAATGTAGATTGTTTTGCGATTCGGCGATTGAAGAAGTAAAATCATATATGAAATCGCACGAAGGAATTCATCGTAAACACGCATTAACCGCTCTATATCAACCTATTCTCTTTCGATATGATCCCAGTTATTTCATATAGTACTACTTTCACATGTAAGTGGATGTTGTAAATATACTTTGTGGTCATCACCATTTGTCTCTTTCAAATCATACTGGTCCGCGCATGTTTTATCTTCACATTCGGTCATACTACATGTGCGTAATTGACCCGATTCATTTTCAAAAATCTCACCACAAGAATGATAATAATCTATACATTTGATGGTGGGAACGTGTGGAACGATATCTTTGTTATGTGTAAACCGCCAATAATTCGAGATTTTTTTATTCACATAATTCGCATATGTTGTATCCCCTATGCGAGGTTGACCGAAATTATATACTTGAACTCCCCCTATGTTTTCTTTAATTAATTCCATCGCCATGATTTGCGATACAGCTGCTCCATATGAATGACCAGACACAATGACTGAATTATATTGTCGTGTTGATAATAATAACTTCACTTCTTTGATAACTTCATCTTTTACGGCTAAAGTGGATTCATAAAACCCCTTATGAATATTACAATTACAATCTGAAAATGTATCATAGGGGATTTTTTTGATTTCCAAATCTTTTACCCAATTCAATCCCGAAGATGAACCGCGAAACACCACATATATATTTTTGCGACTCGGAATTACACCTATATAACCTTGTAAATCCGATTTCACATCATATATAATTCGCTTTACTTCCAATTCATTCGCAGGTGGACGTAAAGTCATATTGCTGTAATTTTCTTTCCCGCAATAGGCGGCCCCGCTTAAAAATACTGCGATAGTCGCTTCATCTAAGTTATAAGCACGTATACTTTGTAAAAAAAGTATCAAACATACAAATAAAAAATACATTATATACATTATAGCGCTATTTTATTTTTATGGTTTGATTACACAACTATATTACATTTATCATAATTGTAATTATACACCATACATTTATCAAAATTGTAAGATTTAAATACGGTTAATTCATTGGGTATGGATGAACCTTTGTAAAATTCGACAATATTATATAAGGGTGGTTCGTATGTTGTGGTTATATTTGTAGTATCGTGTTTTGATGATATCATTTTTGATAAATACGTTTCTACGTTATCCATGGTATGTTTGAAAAATTCACTGGTTTGATTATTTTTTTTTCCCGCATATTTATTACACGCATCATATGCTACTGCGGAAACCATGACTATTTTTTCGTGTTCTTCTTCGATAATACTATGAAAATATTCATTAAAATACATCGTATGAACCTTCGTTAGTATATTATCCGTGGGCGTTATATATGGACTTTGTAATTCTTTATAATTCGGTTTCAAATTCGTTGTAAATATGAGGAAACAAAGCAAACGATGTATCATCTTGTTCGTATAATTATAAAAGGGTTTTATAATTATATTTGTATGTGGGTTTTATTCAATTTTATCCTCCACGAAGTCGGAGTACCAAATGAAACAAAAATGTGCGTTTACGCTTGTTCATTATATTTATAGCCTTTGCTTAAATTTTCAGCTGCCCATAATGGCTGTAAATTTGTGTAATGGAAACATTTTTTCTGTTCTTCTTCGTCTAAAAGATTAAATGAAGCACACGGTTTTATATGGTCTATGTGCCACTCTCCGTGGTTCTCCCAAGACATACCTTCTTTGAATTTGGCTTGTAAATAACCTTTCAGAAATGCTACCGAACAACCCAATAAATCAATAGTTGTATTGTTTTTGTTGCTATTTTGCCGGGTTAAAGCGGTTCCGACTCTACTTCGTAATGTCTTCATTATTTTAAATTCAGGGTCTGTTAATTTTCTATTTTTTTCATATTGAATAATTTTTTTAGTTATTTTATCTCTATTATCTTTTCTCCATTGAATCAAACAATCTTTACAATCAACACGTAAATTATCCCAATGCGTGCTACTTTGATTATAATCAATTAATGATTTCCAATGTTTACATTTACAACATTTTTTACCTACTATTCCATCAATAGTTTCATGTAATGTTCTATGGTTTGATGGTTGTCCTTTACATTTATCAATAATATTATTTTCTTCTTTCACTTCAGTCCAATCCTTCTTTTCAGTTTTACATTCTTCATTCTCAATCTTGAATATATATCCACCTGTAGTTTTTAATGAACCATTTATCACTTTATTGATATTTGCAGCATGTAATCCAAGTTGTTTAGCCGCATCTAATTGTGAAGAAAACTTAATCCATTCCTCTTCTGTATTATTTTTTTTTGCATAGACAAAAGTTTGTTCTATTTTTTCTGATTTATTTTCATTATATGTTTTATTATAAAGTGATACAACATCTTTATTGGTTTCCCTCCATTTTCTACATTGCTCTCTGCAATCAAAACAATTTTTAAACTCTCTATTATTAGAAATAAATTGCTGTGTATCTTTTTCTTTTTTACACTTAGTACAATTCATCATTGTTATATTATATAAAAAGTCTTTAAATTGTTTTATATAATATTTAAAGAGAGTAAATTACACTCTAAAAACACCCTCCACGAAGCCGGAGAACAAGATGCAGAGTGCTTTCTTTCTGTATATTATAGTCAGCTAATGTGCGACCATCTTCGAGCTGTTTGCCAGCAAAGATAAGTCGTTGTTGGTCTGGAGGAATACCCTCTTTATCTTGAATCTTGGTCTTTACATTATCAATCGAATCACTTGGTTCTACTTCTAAAGTAATGGTTTTGCCTGTTAGTGTCTTGATAAATATTTGCATGGTATATATTCTCTAGACAAAATATTTTCTATATCCTTTTCATTTACTATTTGTTTTTAGTTCAGCGCGTCGTGATACATATCCATCATTTTTTCTTTTTGTTCTGTGTAATCCACCATTGGTTTGGAATATTGAATGGATTTATATTTGGGGTCGGCGTGAGCAACATACCATTTATGTATATCTTTCGCATTTACTTCGGCTAATTCAGGCACCCATTTTTTAATGAATTCCGCATCTTTATCAAATTTCGCGGATTGTATCCACGGATTCATATCTCTGAAATATGGTTTCATATCTACCCCCGTTCCACTAATTCCTTGCCAATTTCCATTATTGGAAGCAATATCATAATCAGTTAAATTCTTCGCAAAATATTTTTCTCCTTCACGCCAATCAATTAACAATACTTTGATTAAAAAACTCGCGGTCAACATACGCAATCGGTTGTGCATATATCCCGTCGCATTCAATTGTCGCATACCCGCATCTACCGCTGGAAATCCAGTAGCACCATCACACCATCGTTGAAAATCCACACTTGAATTTCGCCATTTTATTTTTTGAAATTTAGGTTGATATGATTTACCAACAACTTCTGGAAAAGCATAGAGAACATGCGCAAAAAATTCTCGCCATATGAGTTCTCTTATTAACCCGTGTCCGACACTATATTTTTCTTTATACGCATAATATACTTCACGTATCGAAACACACCCGAATTTTATATAGGCCGATAAAAAACTCGTATTATAACTGAGAAAATCACGCTTCTTTTCATAATCCCTCTGTTCCAACAATGATTGTTTCAATCTATGTATACCGTGCTTACGCCCACCATGTACCAATAAATACGGGTTTTCTTTTGTAAATAATCGTCTTGCCTCGCTAAGTGGAATTCGGTTCTCCAACGAAACGGTAATTTCAGACATATTTGGAATTGGACTCATATTTGGGTTCTCTACTTTTTTTTGAATAACATGTTCATAAAACGGCGTATATTTTTTAAAAGCTGTTTTACTACCCGTTGTTATTGTTCCGGGTTCAAATAAATAATAATCCGAATACGATTTACATTCAATATGATGTTTACCGCAGAATTTGGCAGTTGAATTATCGCGTTCCACTGCGTATGGCGTATAATCTTTATTAAAAAACACAGCGTCGATATCGCATTTTTTGATAAATTGGTCAATGACCTTGTTTTGTTTTCCATAAAATGTATAAAGTTCTCCTCCTTTCTTTTTAATTTCGTTGGATAAATCTTCTAAACTTTCAATCATAAATTGTATAGCATTTGTTGAACGATAAACATTTACTTTTCCCACTTGTTCTGGTGTAAATATAAAACATACATATAATTCTTTACATTCTTTACTCGCTTGTAAAAGACCTATATTATCTACGATACGTAAATCACGATGAAATATAAATAATCCTTTTGAATAATTTTTATGCGTCATATTTACATAATATATATATAAAATTGAGTTAAAAATAACTTATTTATTCATACTATATTTATTATATTATGAATTACGAAACTATATTTTACGATACATTAGCGGTGATAAATATCGCATTGTTTGCTGCCGTCGGTTATATTCAACGATGGGCATTGATGGCGTATGAATTTATTAAAAATTACGATTATGAGGGATTAGGATTAAAAATCGCGTTTTACTATGGTATGGTGAAACAGTTATCGATTGATACTTATAATACTCATTGTAAAAAAGGCGGATTCGTTGATATCGCCGGAGAAAATTTAAGTTATTTTATGAAATGTCTTCATGCTAGTATTTTATCATATCGCATCGAACCATTAGAACCGGAGTGGATTTCTGTATCATGTATTTATCAAACCGAATTAGATAAAGCTACTTTGAATTATAGTTATAATGAAAATTATGAAGAATTCCCAGTATTTGATACGAATGAAAAAGCATCCAGCATAAAAACCGATTCGCGCTTGAAAATTTTTACCCAATGGTTTTATACTACTCAACACGTTATGAAACAGGAAAAAATGTTGGAAGAATGTTTACTGACTATGAAATCGGATAATAAATATATATATAAAATATGTAATCGCGAGAATGAATGCTTTACTGATTTGCCTAACGAATTATCTAAAATCAAATTTTTAAATATTGAATACAGTCATCCTGAAAATAACAGTTCTATAACAATACAATTAGACCGCAATGCTTATTTGGTGGGAAATGAAATTTTGTCTTCGGCATTTGTAAAACGTCAGTTGGAATATATGAATTCTTCTAAAAATTTTGATATGACTTATGTATTAAAAATAATGGATAATAATTTAAACAATTTTGAATTGAAAAGTGATGAATATATTGTATTAGATAAAATGGAATATAAAGTGATGAATAAAAATAAATTGGATGATTGGGTCGAACTTAGTAGTCAGGATGGAACCGAAGAACCTATCGAGACAAATGAAGCAATAGAAACAGACGAAATAAAAAATGAAACAATTATTGATAACCAACCAAGTGAAGAAAATACTGAATTACTAATAGAAAAGGACGAAACAGTAGAAGAAATAGAAACAGAAATATAAATTATATTTATTTGTGCGAACAATAAATATAATTTTTTTATGCGCGGCGGGTGGTTCGCTTTCTACCATTACGTTTTGTTTTTTTTGTTTTACGGCTTCCTCCGCGAACACGGTTACCACATCTGCGTTGATAATAATGAACAAGATTTAATATGTATGTTATAAGCTGATCTTTATTTTTCAAATTTTCTGATTTTGTATGACTACTACGTATATTTGCTTGTTGAACAGCTAATTCTTGACTGATTCTATCAATATCTTTACAATCATTCAGATTTGCTTTTGATATAGATAATATTATACTTTTAAAATATTCAACGTTATCTTTTAACATTTCATATCTTATACTTGATAATATTTTAATTGCGATAGGAATTTCTGCTTTTTTATTTTTAAAGGCCTCTTCTACTATTTCAATTAATAACATTTGTACACGAATATATATATTATATTTTTCTTCAAAATACATATATAGTTGATAGTCTTTTTCGTCGTTGTTTAACTTTTTTATATAAATATTATTTTTACCTTCATTCATTAATGCTATAACATCTTCAATATATTGGTTAAATAATTCTTCAATTCCGTTTAATACTTGAAAACCCCATTGTCCCCAAGTTCTCTTCGGATTATACTGTTGTTTGTTTTCTACATAATTATTATGACTTTCAATTACGTTTTTTAATAATATTTTTATTTTTTTTTTATCTTCATCAAACTTCTTTTGTTCTGTTTTTGCTATTTCAACTAACATTTTTTCACGAGCTTTCTCATCTTTTTCACGTTTTTCTTGTTCATCTCGTTGACGTTGTTCATCTCTTTCACGTTCTTGAACTATTTGACGTTCTTCTGCTTCTTGCTCTTTTTTACGTTGTTCATCTTCTTCCTGTATTTTCTTATTCAATCCCAGATGTTCTTCCAATGTTTTCACGTGTTCATTTAACATATTGAATTGGTCTTTTTTATTGGTAAATGATTTTTCCGCCGAATCTACATCTCCACGCAATTTTATTACATCATTTACTAAAGTTTTATATTCTGGTCGTTGTTCCATTATATTATAACGTTATATAATATAATTTTAATTTTTATGGCTTTTTCGTTGGGTTTTTTTGGATTTCTTTTGTAATTTCTTGGTTTTTCCTCCTAATTTGATTTGTCCTTTGGTACCGATCGTTATCAATGATTTATTTTGATAAAATGCGTTTTTTATTTCGTCGACGGTGGTTGCTTTTTCTATACCTTCAATCGCTCTTTTGTATGATTCAATTTCGGATGTATGGTCTCCGCGCTTTTCATTTATCAATCGTCCAATTTTATTTCTTAAGTCTTGAATTAATTTTTCTCGGTTTCCTACCCAAATACGCCCTTCTCTTTCTTGTTTTTCTTTTTCGCTTTGTTTATAATTTCCTATTAGTTTTCTCAAATCACTGTTGAATAATTTAAATACGGCAACATCTAATTCTTTCTTTGATTTTTTTGCTGCTTCTGATTGTTCATCAAACGTTTCAGTGCTAAACATATCACTTAAACCATCAAGCACAGGTTCCACCTTATCTTCTTTTTTAGAAACTTCTTGTAATTTCAAACTATCACGCAATGCTTCTATATCCTTTGTTATTTTAACCGCATCTTCTGTTAATCTAAGTAATAACTCTTGTTGACTTTCACCGCCTTTATGTTTTCTAGTATATTGTCTTCCCATTATATTATATAAATATTTTATTCAAGGGTATAAATATGCTAAAATAGAAAAGTATATAAAAAGATATCTAACTATAATATACGGGCGTAATGATGGCGGATGCGATGAGTATTCCTACCCCACACCATATTTTGAATGGTAAATGGGATTTATATTATCATTTACCAAACGTTAATAAATGGGATTTATCCAGTTATACAATTATTATGAACAGTATCGATACTGTTGAAAAAGTGTTAGTATTAAATGATAAAATAAACGAAAATATCGTAAAAAATTGTATGTTATTTGTTATGCGTGAGGGCATTACGCCTATGTGGGAAGACCCTAAAAATCGTGTCGGTGGTTGTTTTTCATACAAGGTCGCGAATAAACAAGTCTATGAAGTGTGGACACAATTATTCTATGCGTTATGTGGCGAGTCATTAACAGTTGACCCCACACTAAGCAAACATATTAACGGCATCACCATTTCTCCTAAGAAAAATTTCTGTATTATAAAAATATGGTTAGATACCGCTCAATATCAAGACGCCAATATGATTGCTTCTATACCCAATTTATTAAAACAGGGTTGTTTGTTTAAAAAACATGAACCTGAATTCTAAACCGCTGAAGATTGTGAATCCGCACCTGATGATTCACAATGTTCTTTGGTTCAAACGTCTTCGTCTGGATAAACCGTTTCATCTATTATTTCCGTCGGTTTTGGAAATAATGTATTTGATAAAATATCTTCATCAATATTATACCCACTTTTTAATAATCTCATTATTATAATACTTTCATTTGCGAAACGCATCATATCCTCTCTATTATACCATATTTTCCGTTTCAAATCATTGTCTATTAAATATTGACGATTATTGATTGGATATTCTATATTTTTATTATCATTGAATCTGATATTTTTGACTGGTTTGAATATTGGTTTCCAATCTTTTGGAATATGATAATCAAAATCTATTATATCTATCATTTCATTTAATAAATCTTTTATAATTTCTTCCCCCATATGTTATATAGATAGATTGTTTTATCTTGTATTCGCTGTAAAATTGAAAATGAATAAATAAAATATTATAGAAACAAATATAAATAATATAAGTTATTATATATCAACCAATCATGAAGAAAATACCGAGATATATTGAAAGTTTAAAAAGCGATGTTATTTTTGAAGTAGGAGAAAACGCGGAAGAAAATTTTCAAATAATAGACCATTCTGTATTTACGCCAGATGATTTATGGTTTCACGTTCAAGGATTTTCATCTTGCCATGTAATTGCTAAAATACATGGGATGGAATTAACTAAAAAACAAATACACCAAGTTGTAACTCAAGGTTGTATGTTAGCAAAACAGTATTCTAGATATTCATATATGGTGAATTTAGTTGTTATTTATACAAAAATTAAAAATATAAAAAAAACCGACATTGTAGGTAGAGTATATTCCAAAGAAGTAAAAAGTAGAATTTTATAATTGTTGTGCGTTCCCTATAAAAATATGAAAATTCTGTTTTCATATTTTTTACTTACGTAATAATATATGATATACTAAAAAACTGGTTAATCCTATGATTACATCAATCAATAAATATATCCAAGCACCTCGATTTCCTATAATCGCATTATAAGCAAATAAGAAGTATAATAAACTGTGGACGGGTCTTAAATTATTCCACCAAATCTTTTCGCCAAATACTTCTGGACCGGTTTCTCGTGAGCCGGTTAGATAAATATATATAAAACCTATGGCTGGTAATAGTGCTAAATAACCCATGTAATTTAACCATGTGATATTAGCGATTTTCGCAAGATACACGAATAATGAACGTGTTCCAATACATCCTATTAAAAATAGTAAGAATCTTTTATGTAATTGATTCATATATATATCGAACGAAAATAATTAGATATCTTTTGAAACTACGATTTCTCTCATCACATTTTTCATTATTTTATCATCAAATTTCTTTACTTGTTCATCTCCAAAACCACCTAATGCTATCATCGCCATCTCATTGAAACGGGTATTTGCGGTTGTATTGTTCTCTATACATTCCGGATATTCTTGTTGCCATTGTTGAACTTGGTTTAAATTCAATTGGGCGATACTGTTAATGGCCCATTTTAATTTTTTCTTTTCTTGGTTCTCTTTCTCCCATGTATCATTGTCTTTCACATACACAGTTTCTCTTTTCATATCTGTGCAATGAAGAGGACGACGTTCTACTTCTAATCTTTTCAATTCATTGATGAAAATACGTGAAATACCATCTACAAAACCTAAACGCCCGGTCGTTTCAAAATCTTGTGTGGTTAATTTTATAGATTGAATGAAATCTTGAATATTCATAGCGTTCTTACATGTTTCATTGAGAAAGAAATTCAAGTTGAATTGATTGTTGGAATTCACCATGCTAGGCTTCTTGGCTAATTCTATGATTTGTTTATTCTGTTCTAATAATTGTTGACTTTGTTCTAATATTTTGGCTTGTAATTCTTTCGTTTGTTCAACGAGGACATTTTGTAATTCTTTACTTTGATTAAGTATATCTAAGAACATTTTCGGTGTTAATACATTACTCAACAATGTATTTTGTGAGTTATTTGGTTCTTCGTTGTTGATAAATAAACATTTCTTTTTATGTTTCCATAACCCACTATTTGTTAAAAATTGTTTTGAACATATATCACATATATTAGTAGCGGGTTTTTCATTTCCATCGATTTCCAAATCTCTCTCTCTATTATTTTTATTTTTTATATGTTTTGGTGTGATTAAATGTTTTTTTAAATCACTTTTTTTGCTCGTATGATAATCACATAAATTACAATGATACGCATGTGTATTAGTCTCAGTATTATCATAAATTTTTTGCTCTACCATTGTATTATTTTCTACAAATAATTTTTGTTTTTTAATATGTTTACTAGTTTGATTATGTATTTCCATACATTTTAAATTTTGTAATTTTACTTTACATATTTCGCAATTATATATAATTTTTTCAGCTGGTTCACTTTTTTCTATTTTAAATTTCTGTTTCGGTTTCGGCATTGGTTCTATACTATTTAAGGTTGCGTGTAATAGCTCAAAATATTCTTGTTCTTTTATCCTTGCTTCATAATGGTCTTTACAATTAAAGAAACCAACTATTTCCATCGTCCAATTATTCCATCCACCATTATTACGTATTGCCTGATATAATTTACAACTATAGTTAATAGATTTCATATTTGTACAAATCTGTTTATGTGCGTGTTTTCGCTGCACAAAATTTGTCGTATGGCCAACATATACATCTTTTATATTTGTGTCTTTACATGTGATTTTATAAATGATAGTATTAGAATAATCAATATCATTTTTGGGCATAATATTATTTATAATATATAATATTTATATAATTATTTTAAAAATATTTTAAAATAATATTATAATATATCTTTTAAAAAAATCTCTACAAAAACTCTCCTAAATAATTTTGCATAAAAAATTATGCAAACAACATTTTCCAAAAAAAATGAAATATACTGCAAAATGCTTTAAAATCGTTTTTTCACATTTTTCCAAAAAAAATGATCAGCCCTTTTTCAATTTTGGACATTTTAAAAATGTCCATTTTCGGAAAACCTCTACTACTTTTTTTCTAGATTTTTATTATTTTTACAAAGACATTGGAAATTAATAATTTTATGTTTTATTATAAAATTATTAGGATTTACAAGCGATTGGACATTATATATCCTTCGAAACTACTATTTCTCTCATCACATTTTTCATTATTTTTTCTCGGTATTTCGTCTCTTGTTCATCTCCAAACCCACCTAATGCTATCATAGCCATCTCGGTAAATTTAGTGTTCGCCACTGTATTGTTCTCTCTACATTCTGGATATTCTTGTTGCCACTGTTGAAGTTGATTTAAATTCAATTGAGCAATACTATTAATCGCCCATTTGAGTTTTTTCTTTTCTTGGTTCTCTTTCTCCCAGGTATCATTATCTTTCACATAAACAGTTTCTCTTTTCATATCTGTACAATGAAGTGGTCGACGTTCCACTTCTAATCGTTTCAATTCATTGATAAAAATACGAGAAATACCATCTACAAAACCTAAACGCCCTGTATTTTCAAAATCTTGGGTAGTTAGTTTAATCGATTGAATGAAATCTTGAATATTCATGGCGTTTTTACAGGTTTCATTCAAAAAGAAATTGAGATTGAATTGATTGTTAGAATTCACCATACTTGGTTTCTTGGCTAATTCTATAATTTGTTTATGATGTTCGTCGCTTCTCTCTATGATTTGTTTATTCTGTTCTAATAATTGTTGACTTTGTTCTAATAATTTGGCTTGTAATTCTTTATTTTGTTCAACGAGAACATTTTGAATTTCTTTACTTTGTTTGATAACTTCTAATATCAAATTCATAGGGATATTGTTTGTTTTTTCTTTATTTTCACATCGTTGTTTGTGATTCCATAAACTAGAATAATGATTGTATTTTTTTCCACATTCACAAGATAATTTATCATCATTATTCGTAATGGGATTTGTAATGGGATTAATTTGTGGATCATTCATATTTTTTATATGTTTTGCTGTTAATAAATGTTTAGAATAATCTTTTTTGTTATCAGTATTGTATTCACATTTTTCACATATATATTTGGGAAGTTTAATAGGATTTTCAAGCATTTGCTGTAAATGCTTATTTGTTAATAAATGTTTTGAATAATCTTTTTTGTTAGCAGTTTTGTATTCACATTTTTCACAAATATATTTGGGATTTATTGTGGGATTATTCGTCATTTTATAGTGTATTGTGCTATATTTTTCCCTAAATTCTTCCCCATTTTAAAAATTTGATTAAAAAATTTATGCAAACAACATTTTTTATAAAAAACACATTTTACTGCAAAATGCTTTAAAATAAAAAATCCACATTTTTCCGAAAAAAGTCATCGGCCCTTTTTCAAAATTGGACATTTTAAAAATGTCCATTTTCGGAAAACCTCTACCACTTTATTTTTGGACTTTTTTAATGATTTTATAAGAACACCGAAAAATAATAATTTTACTTAAATAAATAAAATTATTATGTATTATGAATGGTTGTATTATCCTACGCCGGAGGTAATGGAGCCAAACACAATTTAATTTCACCCAAGGAGGCTACATCATATTTTACAATCAACGGCAAATCATTTCCCAAGTACATTTCTAAATGACTACATAAAGGAGTACATTTAATAAAATGACTCAAACTCTTCAATGAAAATTCGCCTTGAATGATAACGGAAGCATCAGGTTTCTGTATAAATTCCATATATCCATCGGATTCGGAACGGAAAATTCGCGAACTAGCGAAGTTGCCTTCACAAGAAAATATCAAATCATTACCTACGGATTTGATTTCAATACGGTCCGAAATACCATTCAAATCACGAATGATTTTTTGGAAATCGGCGGTAGGTAAATTAATGACTGTTGAATATTCCACATCGGGAACTACGAGTTCCTCCGTATCGGGCTCAATCAATCTAAGTTTTTGACTATAACATTGTTTGATATCCCCATTATCATATTGAAGTCCCAAATGAGATACAATACCATCATGATAATCGGCTTTATCAATGTACATAGATAAAGTATCGTCATTCGACATGGTGGAAATGACTTTGAACAAATGAAGTGTATTTGCGCAAACGATGATTTTATCTGGATTACATACATATTGCTCGAATTTATGAGATTTTAAACTAACATTCACTAATATGGTATGTGTTTTATCGAAGTTGATAATTTTCATTCCCTCTTTGGTAAACGTAATGGTCGCATCGGTTAAGATATCTTTAATCGCCGTAATCATATTACGTATAGGTTGAATTTGAACGGTTTTTATGGTTAATACATTATTCTGTTCGTTCATTCTCTGGTAATAAAATATAGTGAATACTATTTATATTATATTTTATTTATATCATTTTTTCATATATTTTGCTATTATTGATAAAAAGAATAACAATGAAAAGAGGGGCATATTTGTTTCATTTACCATTTTTATAATCGGTTCTCTAGAGTACCGCGTATTTTTTAATTTAAATAAATTCTGTAAAATCGGCAAAAATATGACGAAATACATCGCAGCGAAATAAATATTTCCATATAATTTCATAATATGGAGGGCGTTCCATAGAATATTCACGTGTAATATGAGGGAAGCCAGACGCCAAGCACGGTCAAAACCAAATACGACAGGAAAGGTATAGATATGGTTTTCGCGGTCTCCTTGATAATCTCGTATATCCAATAATAATTCATTTAAGAGAGAACCAAAGAAAACACTTCTCGTAGCAATTTGTAATAATTCGGTATTTTTATAGATAGAAAGAGAACCAGCGGTTTGAATAGTTAACCCCGAGAAATACATACCGAAAGCGACCAAGGAAGCACACGAAATATTTTTTACCAACAAAATGCGTTTTAGAAATGGTGTATAGAGGGTAATATTTAACAACGCCAGATGAATGACCATCTGTAAATGGGACGGTAAATATTTCATAGAAAGCAACTCAGTGAAACCGACAATTCCGATATTATATAAAATGGCTTCTTTTAGCGAAACTTCGCCAGTAATAAGCGGCCTCGTCGGATTATTTATTTTATCGAGTTTTCTATCAAAAATATCGTTGATAATCATACTACTGGACATTATACCAATCGTATTGAGAATTCCCACGATAAATATTGGAGAATGAATGAGAGAACCTAGGGAAGGGTTAATGATCCATCCGCCGGTAAAAGATAAGAATGTAGTGGGTAGAATGTTTTTATAGCGAATAATATTTAGGAATCCTGGTGCTTTTTTTTGAATATGAGTAATCATATTTGATTTTAATGTAGATATCTCGTATATGGAGTGATTCGTCAAATATTTTTTAGTTGGTTTTTTATGAGGAACTGATACCACATTGGTAAAATAGAGAAAGAATGGTAAATATATCCACAGGTTCATTTCATTAGCATGACGAGTAATATTTATTTGGTTTTTTCGAAAATATAAAATAAGGAACAATATCCTATATTGGATATTCGCCAACTTTTATAATATCTTGATATAGGTCATTATATTCCTGCGTATCCGATTTCATTTTACGTAATTTTTCCATTTTTTCCAATACCGTCCCTTGATAATATATATCATTTTTGAAAAGATTGTGTAATTCTTCATTTTCTACAATCAATTTGTATAATTTATTTTTATTTTCCAAATTATGATAAGTTATTCTATTTGTAAGAGGATAGAGTAATGGTCGCATTATTGGAAAAGGATAATTTGCGATTACCAAATTCATTTTATAATCGAGTTCATTCATTAAATAGTGTATACATTCATCTCTTAAAAATATATTTGTATTGTTTATTTGCTGATAATGAGTATAATACCATAATAGACTATAAGACAAATATAAATTAGATAAAATATCCGACATATTACCAGATATCATTTGTTTTGATTTAATTTTACCACCCATAAGTGCTACAAAATTGGCCAATAAACTGAACTTCAGCGTAGCAATGTCCAAACGCTCTTGTGCGGTGGTCTTATTCATGATAGAAGAACAAAATTGGAATGGGGTGAGTGAAATGACTTTACAATAATTTACAAAAATACTTGAAATCATCTGGTTAAAATTGTGTTTGAAATCATTTAAATTATTATCTTGAATGCTTTGAAAAATAGGAAAAATATAGGGGTGGCTTTTGTTGAGACCTTGTCCAAAAATAATGAGTCCTCTCGTTAAAGTATTCGACCCTTCTACGGTGATTCCCACGGGCGAAGAATTATAAAATTTAGTAAAAAAGTTATTTTCACCGGTACAAATACCACTTCCAGAGTAAATATCCATACCATTATTTAATATAGTTCGGGCACGTTCTGTAGTTTGTTGTTTCATAATAGCAGTAATCACAGAAGGAGTTGCTCCAGTATCTAATATATGATTGGTGAAATTTACCGCACTATGTATAATCCAAGTATTCAAATACATATCGATGAATTTTTCTTTTACTGCTTCCATATTACCTATGTTCATATTGAATTGTTTTCGTATATTGATATAATTCATAATAGAATGAGTGATGAATTTAGAGGAACCATTTGCGGTTGCGGGTAAACTTACACCTCGACCTACCGCAAGGCATTCCATAAGCATTTTCCATCCTTCTCCAATACTGTCTTTTCCACCAATGATTTGTTCACAATCAATATATATTGTACCTTTAATCGTTCCGTTTGGAAATCCCGCGTTATTTGGATTATGATGGGTAAGTTGTAATAAACCTGGTTGTGAGCTTTCAACTAGAGCGACTGAAATACCTGTTTTATTATTTTTTAATAGACCGTTGGGGTCTTCCACTTTGAAAGCAATACCAATGAGATTTGCGATAGGCGCCAATGTAATATATCTTTTATTGAGTGTTATTTTTATTTTTATTTTTCCATCGACACATTCAACAATACCTTTGTCTATTTGACCTACGGCATCACTTCCGTTATTTGGACCGGTGAGACCAAAACAAGGTATCATCGAACCGTCCGCCAATTTGGGTAAAAAATAATTCTTTTGTTCCTCGGTTCCGTAATGTTGAAGCAATTCCGCAGGGCCAAGAGAATTGGGAACCATCGCAGTTACCGCAAGGGATGGGTTATACGAAGACATTTTAGAGAGAATGGATGATTGAGCTGAGATAGGTAGACGGTTTCCATTGTATTTTTTGTCGATAATCATACTTAAAAATCCGTTTTTTCCAAGTCGTTTCATTATTTCGTGAATATTTTTATTTGGATAAATATGTTCGGTTCCGATTGTTTTCAATAAATCATTTGTTTTGTCTTCCATATTTTCTGGAGAGGTTTTGGGTATTGGTTTATATAGTTTTTCATAATTTACTTTGCCGTTGAATAATTCTCTATCAATAGAGACCCCTCCTGATTTGAGAGCTATAATTTCAGTTTCCGAAATCTTAGGAATGATGCTTTTAACCACATTAAAGACGCGACGATATAGCATTATTTATAGTCGTATAGAAATAATTCTATATTATTTTTTATAAATTTGTTAATGTATGACTGCTGGTTGATATAAAATATTCATACAACAAATCCTAGTCAAAAAAGGAAGGGGTCGTAGGAGAAACGTAGTTTCCCTACAATAAAATTGAATTACTTTTGATTGTATATTACAGATATAACCAAAACAAACAACAACAACAAAACCAAAACAACAATCAAAGATGTTCTCAAAATTAGCTTCCACAAATGTAAAAGATGAAAAAAAGGCGGAATTAGCCAAACATATTACCGATAAATTAAAAAAACAAAAAACATATTTCTTTCGTCCAGTAGCAATTGATGGTGTATTATGCTATCCAGTCATTTATGGCGGTAGATATAAAATTGTAAATTTTGAAAGTATACATATCAATTGCTTTGTAAAAAAAGGAGATACAAAACAAAAACAAAAATATTCATTATTATTTCAAAAATATAAAACTGTATTGGATGCGTTGAATTTAATTGAAACAGTTGTATCTTCCTACAAAATCTATAATGGAGATTTAGTGAGTCAAGAGAATTATGATACATTGAAAATGGAAGAAATAATTGTTCCATATACACAAGAACAAGTATGTTGCGTATGTAGTGATAATACGACCGATATTACCGTTTGTAAACATCATATTTGTTTACAATGTAGAGAACAATGTCTTTTAAACGAACAATACAACTGTCCTATTTGTCGTAAAGAAGAAATCATGAATATGTATTACAATGAATCAAACTTGATTAATAATAATGAATATCATATTTTACAATATGCGATTGAATATGAAGAAGAAAAGGAATATCGTCATACAAGAAGAACTTCGAGAGTAGAGGAGCAAGAACAAGATGAATCTTCTCCTGATTCCGACGATGAGGAAGAAATCGATTCTGCGGCAGCAGTTACAGATAATGAGGAAGAAGGACACGTCGTAGAAATTACCATTGACCGAACTCCAACTAATTTCGATATGGTAATGGATGTCGACCCATTTGAATTATCTATAATGAATCCATACGACCAAAATGAAACAGTCATGTTGAGTGATACCAACTCGGATAATATTCGTCAACGCATGTATGAAGTCATCAATCATTACAGTCGCGTAGGATTTCAACAAAGTCGTATAAGCAGTACATTGAGTTATAACATACAAAATGTAACTTTAACTCGCGGTTCGGATAGTTATTATCCCCGGAGTTTATCTCCAGAACTAGCATTAGAAGACGGCGAAGTGGTAGAAATGACTAGAGATGATGATGCAACAGAAAGATATGTAGTATAAATAACAAAAAATAAAAAACAACATAAAAATAATAAAAAATCCGTGAAAACGGGTTTTTTATTTGGGGCGCTCTCACTCCAAATTACATTTGCCCTGTTTTTTACAGGTTTTATTGGCTAAACGTAATGCTTTACTGGTTTTTTTACAACCCGATTTCAATATATGATAATCGACAATACTCGCATTCCCGCCAGATACCACACTTGCTAAACGGGCTAATCCCCAACTTTCGGCGGTTTGATTTGGACGTGAACCACTGGAATAATACGCACCGCGGCCTTTATTCACTATTTTTTCTAAGGCTTCTTGAGAACATTGCGTTTTTTCGGCTAATTCTTTGGAAGGCACAATTTTATCAATACCGTATAATTTACGTGCTCGGGCTAAATGATTGGATTTGCGGGATTTGAATGATTTCACTTTGGGCCGTTGATAATATATTCCTTTTTTGTATAATTTGCGCGATTTGATGATATTTTTCTTTTGTTTTTGTAAATCTTTTTTACTCAATATTTGTGGGATATATCTTTCTATAATGTTTTCCATTTATCTATGTTGATAAAAAATTTTATGTTTTCTCGGTAAAAAATATAAAAATTATGGCGTAGAAAGAATATATTATGCGTTGGATATTCTATTTTTCACTATTGATCAGAACATTCGCAGCAAATAATCGTGTATGTTCCAAATGTAAATTCTATGTTCCTGCTATATATAATGAAAAATATGATATAGGAAGTTATTTGGGTAGATGCTCCAAATTTACAGAAGTAGATAAAAGTTCACAATCAGTTGTATATCGGTTTGCCGCAAAAGCGCGGTGTAATGAATTTGAATGTGGAAGTGAGGGAAAATATTTTGCGAATGATACTAGCGGAGGTGAGAATACGATTGGATTAGTATAAAATATAACATGAATATGAATGTGTTATATTTTATTTTTTAGAAGATTTTCTTCTTTTTTGTTGTTTTCTAGAGTTTTTTTTCTGTTTTTTACTGTGGGATTTCTTATTTTTTTTGGATTTACCACCTTTACCGAATGGCCACCATGAGGATTTTGGGGCTGGTGCTGATTGTGATGCGGCTTGTGCTGCTGGGGGTGTTGCTAGTGCTTGTGTTGTTTCTGGTGCTGGTGCTGTGGATTGATCGACTGGTTGTGCTGGTTGTGCGGTTGGTTGAGCCATTTGTGTATTCACCATATTCTTTACATTTGAACCTATACTTGAAATGTTGGCTGAGGCAGAACTTGCAAATCTAGACGCAACATTTGAAGCATTTGCGTTTGTTATATAATTATATATTTCGTCTTTTGAAAATGGTTTAGGTGTAGATACTACAGTATATTTCATGAATAATTGTCCATTGAATCGTTTTTCTAATTCATTCAAATTATATAAATATGTATTAAATTTAGTATTGTTAGCTATATTTGTAATTACTATAATTGATTGTTTAATACCTTCTAACTGGTTAGCGGCAGGAGTATTATCGTTGGCTGGTTTTGAGTAACTTAGTATATCAGCAACTACATTGTTAGCAGTTGCTAATTTATCGAATAATTCTTTACTTTTATTCTTTATTTGTTCAACTAACACCGTATGATCAATTTCAGGGGTTGCTTTGCCTAATAATTTTTTGTAAAAAGCTTCGGCTGATTCTTTAATTCCTGCGGTTGTTTCATAAGTAGCAACGCGCCAATTTGTATCCCCTACTTTTCCTTTTAAAAATGTTATGAAATTGAATAATTCTTTTTTATTATTAACATCATTTTCCTTCTCATATGTTTGACGTAGTTGACAAATGATCGTATTAATATCACTTTGTTTACCAGTGTTTAATAGACCTTTTGAACATGAGTTCGCATGTTCAGGATTATTGAATCCTTCTACGAATGTAGTATCAATTCCCGATAATTTAGTTTTGATATCATTTGAAACTTCTTGTATGTTTGCTGGATGAATTTTTGGGCCTAAAGTATCATCTGTTATACTTTTAATCATTGTATAATTGCCTGTTTTTACCTCGTTATCTACTTTTAAACGAGTAGTTTGTCCATATAAAGGGTCTTCATATGTAGACAATGTTAAATTAACTGTTTTCGGTTGAATATTACTATCAAATTTACCATCAAAACCTTTTGTTTGATTGGTCGCATTATTTAATCCTGTATCCCCTATTTGAGATCCTTGTTGAGCCATAATTTATTATATAATATTCAGATATAATAAATTTTTTAGATTTTTTCTAAAGTGAATTTCCCCTCTTTTTTTACTAAATGACCTACTAATATCATTTCCGAACCAGTAATTTTCGCTTCTTCATAACTATTTAAATCAAAGACTTCATTGGTATCTACTTTCAACGCATACTCCACGCCTTCAAACTTTATTTTTTGTGCTTTCCAAGTAATTTTATGAACATTCAGGTCAGATTTCTCACTCTTACTATCTTCTTCATAACTAGGATAAGAACCAAATTGATTCGATGTTATTTTACCTATTCCATAACAAACTAAAGGTTCATTTTTATTTTTCGCGGCATAGAGAGAACAATCCACCGATGTCTCTTTCACTCCCTTCAAAATTTGTTTATTAATATTATTCTTAATACTCGCAATCTCAAACAACGTTTCATCTGTAGTGACTGGGGTTTTTCCGTCTAATCGACTAACATCACGAATACGCAACTCCACATTTTTCTCACTCTTTTTCTGTTCCGCACTTAATACGGATAAATAAAGGAAAACTTTCACGGTTCTCAAGTCTTCCGGTAAATCTTGATGACTACAAATACGACGTGCACGACCAATGACTTGTTCAATACGCACCATATGCCAGTAAGGTTCTACAATATGAACAAAACGAGTATTTTTCAAATTGATACCTTCCGCACCCGAAGATGTAATCATAAATACTTTAATGACTTCGCCCATATGATTGTTTTTATGTTTCTTTTGTAATTTCGCCGAAATATCCGAAGGAACGAATTCCCAAGAACTATTGTAAATATTACGAATGATTTCTTTTTCTTCAGGGGTTTCTGTTCCGGTATACAAAACAAAACGTGGTTTGTCTGTGTCTTTTTCATTTTCCACGATATCCCATTTACCACCTTTATTTTCCAATTTGAATTCGGCAAATCCATTGGCCTCTAAGATTAATTTGATGATACCGATACCTTCAATCGTGCGAAATTGACTGTAGACTAAATGTAAACCGCCATTTGCCTCATCTTGTAAATGATTCAATAATTCTACGAATTTAGGACTATATGTTTGTAATTGCGATTTACTCAAGTATTGTTCATCCGCAGGCGCTTCTGGATTATGTTTTAAATCTTCCATTGCTTTTGCGATACGTTTTAAATAATCGGCTTGTTTCACACTTTTATCGAGTCTTTCCATATCTTCTGTTTCTTCTTCCACGTCTTCTTCTTCGTCATCTGCTTGTTCCATCAATTTCAATTCTTTTTTAGAAATACCATTAAATGCGTTTTCGTTCATTTCTTTGCCTTTTTTCTCAGGCATAGGTCTTGGAATAGCGGCTGGGAAAGCAAAATTACAAGCCGAACGAGAGAAAATACGATAAGTTGAAGAAATAGAATAGACATCTTCATTTCCGGGGTTGTTTTTCGCTTTCACCTGATTTTTTCGGTTGCGTTTTTCGGTTTCGGCTTCTTCATCACGTATTTTTTCATAGACTCCAAATTGGTAAGGGGTCATTTCACATTTCACAATATGGAAAATATCGCCGTCTTCTGATTTTACAAAGGATGGTAATAATTTTTCTTGCGCACTGCGGAAATAAGAGGTTAAACCCAATATACGTTTTTGGAATAAATCCATATTGGTAATACCATTATCATCAAAATTTACAAATGTCTTCAAAAATGTATCGGCATCATCAGGTAGTGCTTTGTATTTTTTAACATCGACTTCACCTACTATTTTCAAGCCATTCTTTTCTAAAATTCCGCGAACAATATCTTCAAATGCTTCGTCAGATATATTGCCTGTATCATCCAAACGCACACCATTATATTTATCAAATACCTCGCCGCCGCCTTTGTGTGGGTTACTTTCACCATTATAGCCGATTTCGTAGGCGCGTTGAGCACTTGCCTCTGGTTCAATGGGTAATTCTTCAAATGTTATTTTTTTTGCTACTTCATCATAGACGGTCAATTTCTTCTTTTTCGTAGTGCGTTTTTCTTTTGTTTCTTTCGATTTGGCTGTTTTACCACCATTCAAAAACCGACGAACACCGCCTAACATTTCATTTACTTTCTCGCCTACTTTTTCTACTACATTTTTAGGGCGTTTTGTTCCAACCGCTACACCAGATTTTTTGGCGTTCACAAATCCAAATGGATTGCGTGTAATGGTTAATTTATTACCACTATATTGAACATAATCATAAGTGCGGAAATTTGCTTTCTCAAACATATTCAATATGGAATCGGTATTTACTTCATCCGTTGTTTCTACTTTCAATGAAAATGTCCATGTTTTAATATAACCACGTAAGATATTAAATAAAATACCGATTTCATTTGGATAGTTGATAATAGGTGTGCCGGTTAATAATACAATACGTGCGTTTTTAGCATCCATCAAGTATTGATACATCAAATAAGGCAACGTTTTGGGTTTTTTTATTTTATTCACAATGCGACTCACGAAATTGTGGGCTTCATCGATAACGACTACAGAATTATCAAATGGGTTACGAGAAAAATCGCCGGTTAATGTAGCCAAACCTTTCATGTTAATACCATTATAGTTAATGTCGGTATATTTGGTGCGTATCATTTCGTTTAATTGTTCATCAATGAGTTTCTGTTCACTCGCGGTTTTATCGGAAAAATTGGAAGGTTTTTTTACATCGACTAACCAAGCTCCGCCGTGGGTGCGAATATATTCACTTGATAAAGAAAGGGCTTTGGATAAAATACCAATATATTCTGGTTTTCCTTCAATCGATACAAATTCCCAATATTGATTTTTCTTATATAACTGGTCGCCGCATTTTTTCAATTCACTGAAAAAATTCATTTTCAATGATGCGGGGGTCAGGATAAATACCCGTTTGTCTGTTTTCATTCCTTCGGCAATCGCAATAGAACTACACGATTTACCACTACCTAAACCGTGATATAACAATAACCCGCGATAAGGAGTATATAAATTTAAATAATCCAAGATTACACGTTGGTGAGTTAATAGAGTAAATTCATCATCGGAACGTTTATCACAAGAAATATCTTTGGTAGCATCTTCCAAATCTTTTTTGTAAGGTTTTAACAACTCCATCATTTTTTGAACATATATTTTGCGGTTGTTCATATAATATGTAGGAGCGCGAATCGTCGTTTTGCCCATTTTTTGGGGTAATCGTTCGCTAATTAATTGTTCTTGTATTTTGGCCGTGGTCAAATCAATATGAACAGGTGTAGGGCCGTTTTCTTTTATTTTTAATTTCAATTTACGTGGTTTTTTCGCTTCCGCGGTTTTTGGCGCAGGTTTTTCGGCGGCAATAGGTTTCACTTTCATGGTAGGTTCATCGGCAACATCGGCATCAATCTCCGCAATGGCGATTTTTTCAACCATTTCTTCAGGTTCTCTCACTTCGTCTTCAGAAATGATTTTAGATAATTCTTTCATTTCTTTCTCAATATCTTCGTCAGTGGGTTGAACCTCCTCAGCATCCTCTTCTTTTTCTAAAGGTATTTCTACAGTCTCATTCTCAGTCTCTTTAATAACGACTCTTTTATTCTTTTTTAAAGGTTCTCCGATAGGAGTAATTTCCTCTACTACTTCTGGAGCAGTTTCTTTGTCTTTTTGGACGAGAACCCTGAATGGTAATTTATCTAATAATTTATCAAATACAATATCACGGTTAAAATGAAGGTTGCGTTTGTCTATAATTTTCTGTTTTATTTTTTGTTCCACTTGCTTTTTCTCTTTTTCTTTATCTTCATCAATGAGATCTTCTTCACCTTCGACTTCTTTTTCGACTTTTTCCACTAATTCTAATTTTTCAGCAGGAATATTACTTGTTATTTTAATATGTATGTGTTGAAACGACTTGGCTTTTGGTTTTTTTTGTAAATGTTCTAACTGTTTATACATATTATATAATAATTTCTATTATATTATATTGGGATAAAAAACTAAAAAGCATTCGGTAAATCATAAAAATCGGGATTTCCATAAAATAAATAGGAGAACATTCTTTGCGGCGCCCCTACTTGAACTCCATTGTCTGACCCTCTCGCCGTTCTTATATTTTCTTTTTGTGTTAAATCAGATAAAATAGGAAACATACAAGAGAACCTTTTTTGTCCTCTTCGTAAAAAAAGAGGTAAAGAATTGTCTTTGTTTAATATTTTATTGAAATTTTGATAATATTGTAAATGTGGTATATCTTCGGAATGTGTTATTTTCATTTGTATTCTTAAATTATCATCTTTTTGATTAATACAACCGACATGTATTAAATTGGCGTTAAAAATAATTACATCTCCCTTATTACATGGTAAATTCACTACTTTATCTACAAAATTTATATTGTTCTCGTTCTTGTTTTTATGACTTTCGGGTATTACACCTAAACATTTTTCCATATCTTCTAAATATATCAACATTGTATATGACGGATAGCATTGTTTTTCATTAAAAAAGTCGCCATTATTGTCTCGGTGACAAGTATGAACCACTGATTTTTTTATTATCCAAATGTAATCTTGAAAAATATATTGAGAACCTAGGTTTTTTTGGATGGTCATCAGCAATCCAGGATGTTTCAATAATTTTCGTTTTATATGTTCATATTTTTCGCTCGTAGAATCATCCATATATTCGGCGATTTCTTCTGGTTTTATGATATTTTTAAAGATTTGAACCCCCTCATGCTGTAGTGTATAATTATCCGCATTTTCTTCAATAACATCTTTATAAAAAAAGAGATAGATGATTAGAAATATCAGAAGAATAGATAATAGTATTATTAAATTTCGCTTGGTAATCATATACTAAATGGAAATATAAAGTATATCCCGTAACATAATCCCCACAATAGTAATTACAAGTTTCATCATTGTAATTATTATACATTTTGCTTTTCAATACACAATTCAACAATATCATTCAATATAGGAATCGCATCGGCATTGGTATATTTGAAACAAATATTCTGAACATCTGCAGGTGAAATAACATAATCCACCATTTTCTCGATATATATTTGATAGTCTTCACGTTCACAGTCAATACAACGTATTTTCAACAACATTTCTTTGATAATACCTATAGAAGCCAATTTGAATTCTTGATGAAAATCGATACGACCAGAACGAGTGAATGCGGGGTCAATATTTTCCAAATGATTGGTGGTGAATATAACCATTGCGTTGTGTAATTCAATGATACCGTCTAATACATTCAAGACACATTCCAATGTTAATTCGTCTTCTAGTTTTTTATCAAACATAGTTATTGTATCGATTTCTTTTAATATTTTGATTTGTTCTTCACTCGATTCTTGTTTTTCATATTTATTAATCAACGAATGTAATCGATTATCATCACATCTTCCGCACGGTTTGGATATTCTACTTTTCAATATTTCACTATTGTTTGCGTCAAAATCTTCGAAAATAAAACACAATTCGCTGATTGAATATTTTTTATCATTTATTTTCGTATTTCGAAAGAGACTACAAAAGTCTTTACACGTTTTTAATTTGGACCATGATACAACTACCCCGTGTCGACCAGTACGATTCAATATTCCGCGAATGGTACAGGATTTACCGCAACCAGGTGGTCCGCGCAATAACATGGAAGCCTTGAATGTAACCCCCGCTTCTTCGTATTCTTTTTCAAAACAAGATTTTTCTTCGGTTTTATTCACTTTGAATTTATCGACGTATTCAATCAATTTCTCTTTCCCTTCAAAATAAATATTTTTGTCTAGTAATTTATTACTATTGAACGGATATTCGTGATATTGTAATTTAATTTTATCATAATCGTCTTTGTATGTTCCAGTATATTCGAAAATCATTTGCGTTTTTTTATCTACTACATCTGTATTGTATGTATTTACGCAATTCGATACAAAATCATTCAAAACCTGATATTTATTTTTCTCGGGAATGAATAATTTATAACTATGAATGATATAGTTATTTTTGGATTTTTCTTTTTCGTCCGTTGAATTTTCTTCGTGAATACTGATTTCAATATAAATATTATGGATAGGACAAAGTAATATTTTTTGATTATATTCGGGCATCAATATGTAATCAGTGCTTCCTTCTTGGCCGTATATATCGAATTGTAGTTTCAATGATTCTTTGAAATTATAAATTTCTTTTATATTATGAGTTAGTAAATAATGAGTGATTGCCTGGAATTTTTCACTATATAAAATATGAATAATTTGTTTGTTTCCCGCAAAACCTGTATTATATACTTTTCGGTGCCCTTGGACAGTCAAAGAACTGATATTATATATAAAATAATGATTGATATATTGCTTGATTTTTTCTTGAATCATCGGCATCGAATATAATTGATATAAAAAATAAAAAAAAATCAACCACATTATGGTAGAATGATTTAAATTTAATTTTGTAGAGAATTCATTCAATATTTTTGTATATAAAGATACTTGTATTATTTGAAGCGGGTCAATCATTAATAGTTATTTATAAATAATATTTATGTATTTTATAAATATTATTTTATTTTTCAAAATGTGTTGAGATATCGTATGGCTTCATCGCAAGCAATTTGCTCCGCCTTCTTTTTTATTTTATGAACACCGCCTCCCAAATAAATGAACACTTTACCGTGGACAGACATATATTGATGTATATCTCCATATGATTTGAATTTGGTGATTGGTATAGAACGAACATGTGCTACTCCATGAACTGGCTGTCCTAGACATAAATAAACACCCATATGATAACCTGTTTCTTGGTTATGTTCTTCGCGTTCCATATAATGTGGTGTTACTTTGAATTCTTTTTGTATTTTCACTTGTAATATATTTTTAAAATTATCGTCATTTTTTATTAAATTAATCCAGTCTACGTGTTTTTCAAAGACATTTTCTACAAAGATTTGAACCATTTGAAATCCCGGTCCAGTTACAAATATATTTTTGAACCAGCCGCCTTCATCTTCAACTGAAATTTTATTGAAATCTAAAAACATCGCACCTATGAAGGCTTCAAACAAACATCCCAATTTTTTTAAATTGGTGCGTGTTTGTTTTGATTCGGCGTGTTTCGATAATACAAACCAATTATGTAGGCCCATATCGTAAGCAATTTTACCAATAGATTCATTTTTTACTAATGCGATTTTTTTTTCAGTCATAAATCCTTCATTTTCTTTGGGAAAACGGCGATATAGATAATATTTAGTAATACATTCTAAAACACCGTCGCCTACAAATTCTAATCTTTCATTTGATTTAGTAAATAAGGGCAAACAATCATCGGGTTTAGGAGTAATGATAATATTATTCAATTCATTTTCTAAATTTGGACGCTTGATATATGACCGATGAATGAATGCTCGTTTATATAAAGTCCAATTATGAATGGGAGTATGAATTCCATAATTGCGTAATAAAATTTCGACTTCATTTTGAGAAATCATTTTATTTAGCGGATTATAAGGGTCAAAAATGTAAGTTTCGACGCCGTTTTGGTTTTTTTCTACGCGAATGTCGTCGTCCATATTCATGTTATTCGTCAAATAATATGAATTAACTATTATATAATACAATCAATTTTTTATGTACTTTTGAAAATATATTTATCCATAATTATATTTTTATAGAAAAATATATTTAGTAAATATATATCATAGATATGCCTTTATACAACGCCGCAAAGAGAGCAAGAAATGCTACAAGTATTAGTAATCAAAATCAAGGTGGAGGATCAAAGAAAGCAGGTTTCCCACAACAAGTTGGTAGAACAAGTGCTGTAAGTGTAGCATTCCACATGACCAACCCTGCTTGTGGACACTGCTGTAAATTATCATCATTCAGTACCAATCTTTTCCCATTAGCCCGCTTTTCTAGACCAATTGGAACAATGCCTGGTGCAAACCGTGCTAAGTTTCTATAAATATTATATTTAATTGAAACAATATAATGGTTTTCATATAATCATTATATTATTTGTTGCGTTATGAAAGTCATTATTGATGAGCGAGAGCGAGAACTTTATGAAAAATGTTTTGGAATTGTTCATTCGAATGGAACCTATGTCGTTTTATCCAAAGAGGTATTAGCGTTGGGTGATATTTTTATAACCACCGATGAGGGTAAACATGTTCTCATTATTGAACGAAAATCTTTATCTGATTTATTGGCGAGTATTAAAGACGGGCGATATGAAGAACAATCCTACCGTTTAACACATTCGAGTAATATGCCACCGCATTCTATATTATATATTATTGAAGGACAATTATCGCAATTACGCACGAGTATGGAGAAGAAGATTGTTTATTCGGCGATAACTTCACTGAATTTTTTCAAAGGGTTTAGCGTAATACGCACGAATAATTTAGTAGAGACCGCAGAACAAATCGTATGGATGGCTGAAAAAATAGAGCGCAATTTTCTTCGTTGTGTGTTTCCTTATTATTTACAACCACAATATTGTAAATACATGCAGATGCCCGAACCATCCGCAAATGCTCCTGTAGATAAAATAGAAGAGGACGGCGAAGAAAGACCTCGAGTATCTGTTTTAGAAAATATAATGAACCCAACGGCTAGAGTAGGTGAAATGTTTACTGTTCCACCTGAAAGCCTTCCGTCACCTACTGAAATTACCAGTGCGAACTATTGCACAGTCGTTAAAAAAGTGAAAAAGGACAATGTGACTCCAGAAAATATAGGAGAAATTATATTGTGTCAAATCCCCGGAATCAGCGCAGTGACTGCTATGGCGGTTATGAAAAAATTTGGTACCTTTCCAAATTTAACAAAAGAATTACAAAGTAATCCACAATGTTTAGATGATATACAATGTGATACAAAAGGTAAGCTGCGAAAAATAGGCAAAAATTGTGTGGAAAATATCAAAAAATATTTGGTATAATCGACAAAATTTATTTGATACCGAATAATATATATCTACCATAGTAAAAGGATACGATACATAGATAAATATATATAACATTCATAATTGAATAGGCGACTAATTTCTTTGTATTTTTATAATTTAATTTTATATCGCATAATTTATTCAATACAATTATATTGTTTATAAACAATAGCATTACAATATATTTGAATGCTGCATGAAAAGGATATTCCCATAATAATCCAAAAAAGAACCCCATAAAAGTAGTAGGGTCAGTTCCAATTTGTTCGGTATATCGAGCAACCACATAATAAAATTTATAGAAGAAGGCAACAAAATCCACATAGAATGTATTGTATTTACAATTTTCACATACTATAAAATGCATTTTCAATAAAATGCGCGGGGTTTCAGCTTGACTTGTTTTTTTAACTTGATGTAATGTTTTATCAAAATCAAAAATCATATAATCGCCTCTATTCAATTTCTGTTCTAAATTAAAATTTATAAATTCGGTAATCGTATCATTGTTATTATTTGTTGCGCCAATAATGACCCTATAAAACTGAATGCCGTCAAAATTATACAAAATACAATCGCGGTGAGGAATCAAATTCGCCGCCGCCCCATATAAATTCATTTTATTGAAATTCGGTTTTGGGTTTGAATAATATATTTCATTCATTTCGAATACATGTTTCAATATACAATTAGTTTGACTATCGCAAATATTTTTCCATAAATCGTCATATTGAACAGCGTCAAAATTCTTTTTTAAAACATCGGTTAAATCATTATAATATGTATGATGGGTAGTGGTCGCTTTGTTCGCAACTTTATTTATATATTCTTTTCCGATATCGCTTAATACTTTATCTAAATAATAGGGCAATTTTCCAATACCTACATTTCCATCTATATTGTCTCGATGGGTAAAAATACTTTTCATATATAGATAAATAAAATATATATTTATATAATTATAGAAATATTTTATTAGGTATACACCATATTTTCAAGTGATTATAACGTTTCGTAGTAGTTTAGGATTTATTGGAAAAGACAACGTTATTTTCGTAAAATATAACATAATATAGTCTTTCTATACTATATTATGGAAGACGGTATTGAACAAAGCACCTCTATGTTGTTAGAAATCATTCGCAAAACAAAAGAAAAGGAAAAAGAACAAGAACAAGAAAAAGAAAAACGAAATAATTTACGTTTTATTCAATAATTCCCCCCCCCTCATTTTGTAAAGGGTAAATGTTATATGTATTGATAGTTCCCAGATTTTTCAAAAATACATTTTCTTTCAATATACAATCAAATACAATATTAAAATCTATTTCTCCTATCTTTTCATAAATATGACGACTGATTTGTATAGAATCTATATCCGCGGTAGATTGTAGTCTTGACGCGACATTTACCGCATTTCCAACCACACATAAACGAGGGATTTCATTTCCTAATATACCAATGCTAACATTGCCCATAGTAATACCTATTCGTATAGATAATGGTATGTCGTCGGGGGTTTTCACAGTTTTAATAGAATTTACAAGTTCAAATGCTAATAATATAATTTCTTTAATCACTACTTTATGATTATTGGAATTTCTATAAATATCACCAACAACCATGTATGCGTCGCCAATCGTCTCTATTTTTTGTAAATGCGGGAATTTTTTCCGAATATTATCAAAATTATTGTATATACTGTTTAATAATTGAAAAATAATCTTATCGTCGTATTTTTTCGCGATTTCAGTATAATTCACAATATCGGTAAATAAAATACAAACCATATCTAATTTGATGGTGGATCGTTTATTAAATACAGCAGATTGTTCAATATATTCCTTATCAAAATTAAATGGTAATAATTTTGTTAATAATTCTTTTTTCAGTTCATCTATATTATTCGGTATACGTGCAGAAAATTTTTGTTTAATGAATGAAATATAATGTTTACATTTCTCAGTAATATTAGAATTATGATTAGAGTATTCGTGAATCGTTTCTAATAAATGACTATTGAATTGAATACTTTGTAAATCCATATTATCTTTGATATGTTGTTCTTTTTCATTATAATCATTAATTAGAATATTGGTTAGCATTTTCCCCAAAACATCAATACAGACATAAAATAAATTAATGTCGTAAATATTTCTTAATTCAAATAGATCCATACAATTCACCCCCGCAAATAAAATCCATATCAATATATAAATATTCGTAAACGCAACGTCTCTTTTCATATATAATGTTCTGATAAATAACCCATAAAATATATAAGATATAAGTAGAGAAACATAATATATATTCGTATATTTGAATGGATATGAAAAAACATTTATTGTTATAGGAACCATATGATATTGAATATTAATATCTGTTAATTTCATATAATTGGTATCGCAATACATTTTCAATAACAATGGTGTAGTAAATAACCACATTACATTACGGCTGAATTCATATTCATATAATTTAATATCTGAATTCAGAATTGAACTTGATAAATATTTTAAAAAAATAAATGCGGTTGCTAATGAATAAATATTGGTTGATTTACAATAAAGGTATTGTGATAAAATAAAAGAGGCATATATAAAAAACATTACTTCACTATATTTGGTAATGGAAAAATAAAATGTTTCATTCGTACTTATCACTTCGGTATGGAAATCGATATGAAAATGCGGTAAATAATATTTATTTATAATAGTATCGATATTAGAATAAATAAACAAGTATATAAATAAATATTTCATATGTTATATTTTCAATATATAATTATAAATTCGAATTTTCTAATTATAAGTATAATTTACGGTTTAAGTAGATTTACAGTTTGAATTGATTTAGGTTGTATATTTCTACTCCCTTATTCCAATAGAATAGCGACGTTTTATATAATATCCTTTGGTTGAGAATAACCAGTAGGAATACTAGGGTCATAATAACCACGTGGTTGGAATAATACTGGTTTGGTAATATTGTTCTCTTCATATTTACCAATATCAATCATATGTTGTGTGAAGGAAACGCCGCCCCAATTGGTATCCATTGGATTATCACTTTCCCCTTGTAATTTGGTGGAATCATGGATTTTATCCAAATCAGTATATGTTCCAATATGTAAACCTAATGGGTCAAAACCAGCATAATTGTTTTGATTGTATGGTTTGTTTGCGCGGTTTGCGTCAATTACTGGAACGGGAATAGGCATACCATTGGTATCTTCTTTATATAAATTTGTAGTCGTAGGTAATCCACCTTGTAAATCGAATGGATTAGGTCTCACTCTATAAATAAATTGACCTTGTGCGTTGTTCTCTTGTTGTAAAAATAAAACGGGACAACTTATTCCATTTCTTTTTTGTATTTCTAAATAGTTGATATATTCATCTAAATTATAAAAGGGTAAAGGATTTTTATTTTCTATAATTGGTAAGTTGGTATTATATAATAAAATAACGTTTCCTTTACGAACTAATAAATTAGGGCATCCACTGGTTTCGTCTTGTTCAGGGGTAGCACCTCGTTTATTCTTTAATGATTCCATATCTTGTTTATTGTACATTATAAAATAGATACCCGCTAAAAAGGCGACTAATAAAAATAATTGAAATAAAATTCTTATACTTTTCATTTAGACCAATTCGTATATTAAATGCCGAGAAAAAACTGTGATAATTTATTTTGAATTATAATTATCTATATTTAGTATATATATGTCGCATACTAGAAAACAACATAAGCACAAGCCAGTAATTATTGGATTAGTATACGCGGAATGGTGTGGATACTGTAAAGCATTGAAACCTGAATGGGACGCTTTCAAAAACGCTGTAAAAAAAGACCGCAAATTATCTGAGAAATGTGGTGTATTTGAAGTAGAAGATAGTGATAGTATGAAATCCGCCAAATTAGCAAAAATGAATAAAAGAATAAAAGGTGGTGAAATACGAGTCGATGGGTTTCCTACATTATTTAAAATATCCGGCGGTGAAGTACAATATTTCCAAGGTGGTCTACGTAATGCGGCAACATTATTAGAATGGGCAAAACAATCATCGCTATATACAGGTGGTAAACGCAAAAACAAAACCGCAAATAAATCGCGAAAAATTTACAAAAAAAATTGAAAATAATAATATTATATTTCCATGGAGTAAATATAATAACCCAAAAAAATCTAAACGCTATTTTACATATAGTACAATGACTACATTGAATGAACCGGTTAAAAAAAGTATCAAACCGAAAATCATCACCAAATCATTTCGTCTCATTGATTTTCACATTTATGATGAAAAATTAGTGAATGAAATTGCTGATGAACAAGTAAAATATAAAAAGAAAACCGACGATTTACAATTTATCATTCAAATGTTTGGTGTAAATGAAACCGGCGAAACATGTTGTATTTATATTCAAGATTTCAAACCATTCTTCTTCGTGAAAGTAGGTGAAAATTGGGAAGATTCTACCGTATCGTTATTTTTGAAAGATATACGCGATAAATTAGAAGAACAATACCGTCCATCCGTTTTATCCGCCGAATTAGTAGAATACAATAAATTATATGGTTTCTCCGCTGGAAAAATGGATAAATTCGTGAAATTCACTTTCAAAAATACGTGCGTGATGAATAAAGTCAAAGGGTTTTGGTATCAATATATTACTAACGCAAAAACCGGTAACACGGAACGACGCCCCAATCCTTATACGTATAAAGGTGTAAAATTGGAATTATATGAAAGTAATATCCCGCCATTATTGCGATATTTTCATATTCACAATATCAGTCCATCTGGATGGGTTTCCATACAAACCAATCGCTGTAAAAAACCGACAGTAAATACAACGACTTGTACCTATGAATATATATGTAATATTAATCATGTGAAACCATTAGCTGAAAAGGAAGATAGAGTTCCTTATAAAATATGTAGTTTTGATATTGAAGCTAGTAGTAGTCATGGTGATTTTCCGATGCCTATAAAAACATACAAACGATTGGCTATGAATATTGTAGATATCTTTATCAAACAATCCCAATTTTTAGATAAAAACAAGTCAAAAACATTGTTGGAAAAAATTATACTGTCGGCATTTGAATATGCTCGTTTTGACGACGTAGATATTGTATATCCTAAAAGTAAACCTTCTGAAGAAATATTACATAAATTAATAAAAATATTCATAAATGAAAGTATTGAGAAAGCGAAACAAGCGAATATGGATGAAGATAATTCACATTTATTGACGATCGATACGATGTTTGAGCAATTGAAAGAATTAGAAGCACAAGGAGGAACTTGCGAGAATGACGATGACGATGATGAGGTTCAACCGGAAGTAGCACCCGCATATTCGTATGGAAATAAAAAACAGAAACAAACAAAAATAGAAAAGGGTTCATCGATCATCGACGTTTTACTAAGTGAAAATTATGACCGAGATGAAAAAATACAAATAGCGAATGAAATATTAACTCGATTATTTCCGCGATTAGAAGGAGATAAAGTGACGTTTATCGGTTCAACCTTTCTACGATATGGTGAAGCAGAACCATATTTAAATCATTGTTTAGTGTTAGGTTCTTGTGATGAGGTTCCTGGTGCGGAAATAGAAACGGTTGAAGATGAATGTGATTTGTTATTGAAATGGACGGAAGTCATACAAAAAGAAAATCCTGATATCATTATTGGATACAATATATTTGGTTTTGATTATGAATTTATGTTTCGTCGCGCGCAAGAAAATCATTGTGAAAGAGAATTCTTATTATTATCGCGTAAAAATCAAGAATTATGTGCGAAAATATCCAAAGATGGCGTTATTGAAATTGAAAATACGAAATTAGCCATAGCGAGTGGTGAGTATGACTTGCGATTTTTCAAAATGTCGGGACGTTTACAAATAGATATGTATGCCTATTTCCGTCGCGATTTCAATTTGTCGTCTTATAAATTAGATGATGTCGCCGCGCAATTCATTAGTGATGATGTGAAACGGATTGAACACGTATATGATACAACCTACGGTGAAGTAACCGAATTATTCAGTCAAAACTTAACTGGTTTGCGCGTAGGTGATTATATTCATATTGAATTGACTGGATTTACTGCGGATTATTATAAAAATGGTAAAAAATTCAAGGTATTACATATTGATAAAAATCGTGAAGTAACCGAAACGATAAAAGGAAAAGAAGTTGTGAATAAATATAATGTAATTACAATTGAAGGACACGAACAATTCGATAAAACAAAATCGATTAAATGGGGAACTGCTAAAGATGATGTAACTCCACAAGATATTTTCCGATTATCAAAAGGCACTTCCGCAGACCGCGCGGTAGTTGCGAAATACTGTATTCAGGATTGTAATCTCGTTCATCACTTGATGAATAAAATCGATGTAATTACGGGTTATGTGGAAATGTCGCGTATTTGTAGTGTCCCCATTAGTTTCTTAGTATTCCGTGGTCAAGGTATTAAATTGACGAGTTATGTCGCGAAAAAATGTCGTGAAAAAAATACGCTGATGCCTGACTTAGAAAAAACAGAAGGTGGAGATGGATATGAAGGCGCGATTGTATTACCGCCCAAATGTTCGATGTATATGGACAATCCAGTCGCCTGTGTAGATTATTCGTCGCTATATCCTTCCTCGATGATTAGTCAAAATTTATCACACGATAGTAAAGTATGGACAAAAGAATATGATTTAAAAGGCGAGTTGGTTAGAATTACAGGTGAACGAGATAAAAAAGGCAATTTCATTTATGATAACTTACCAGGATATGAATATATTGATTTGGAATTTGATACATATCGGTATATTCGTAAAACGCCTACCTCACGTGCGGAGAAAACCATTTCGGGAAAAATGATTTGTCGTTGGGCCCAATTTCCCGATGGTAAAAAAGGAATTATGCCTTCGATTTTAGAGGAATTATTAAAAGCACGTTCGGATACACGTAAAATGATAAAGACTGAAAAAGACCCCTTTATGCAAAATATATTGGACAAAAGACAACTCGGATATAAAGTGACTGCGAATTCTTTATATGGTCAATGTGGGTCAAGAACTTCCACATTTTACGAAAAAGATATTGCGGCGTCGACTACCGCAACGGGTCGTATGATGATTATCTATGCTAAGAAAATTATAGAAGAAGTGTATGGCGATAGGGTGTATGAAACTGCTGTTCATGGAGCGGTAAAATGTAATGCGGAATACATATATGGAGATAGCGTAGCGAATTACACTCCGATTTATGTAAAGGTAAAAAATGTATTTGATATATGCACGATTGAAAATCTATCTGAAAAATATGGAAATGGACTATGGAAAACTTGTATAGAAGAAGGAAAACAAGAAAAAGAATATTGCGAACTAACGGATGTAGAAACCTGGACCGAAAAAGGTTGGACCAAATTATATAGAATTATTCGCCATAAATTAGCATCGCATAAAAAAATGATTAGAATTCTTACTCATACTGGATTAGTAGATGTAACAGATGACCATTCGTTAATTCAGTTGAATGGCGAAGAAATTTCACCAAAAAATGTGGATATTGGAACAGAACTATTACATCATCATTTACCTATGATAGAAACTATAAATAATTCAGAAATAACAGTAGAAGAAGCACGGGTAATGGGTTTCTTCTTCGGAGATGGAAGCTGTGGAAATTATAATTGTAAATCAGGAAAAAAAAGTTCTTGGGCATTAAATAATTCATGTCCATTTATATTGGAACGTTATTTAGAACTATGTAAAAAGGCATATCCTAAGTTTGATTGGGTTATCATGGATACAATGGAAAGTTCAGGCGTATGTAAAATAGCACCAAGATCTAATGTTTATAGTTCAATATCAAATTTTGTGAAAGAATACCGTGGTAAAATGTATTCAAACGATTCTAAAGTTATTCCAAACGAGATATTGAATGGAAATGAATTAATAAGACAAGCATTTTGGGACGGATTATATGATGCTGATGGAGATAAAGACGCAAAAGGATATGTTAGAATTGACCAAAAAAATCAAATTAGTGCGGCGAATATTGCTTGGCTAGCGTCAAGTCTAGGATGGAAAACATCTATAAATACTCGCAAAGATAAAGCAAACATTTATAGAATAACAATGACTAAAAAAACGCAACGAAAAAATCCAAACGCAATCAAACGATTACATGAAATACCATATGAAGGATATGTATATGACTTAACTACTGAAAATCATCATTTTGCAGCTGGTATAGGCAATATGATTGTTCATAATACGGATTCGGTATTCTTCACATTCAATCTAGAAAATCCGCAAACTGGAGAAAAAATAAGAGGAAAACCCGCACTAGAAATGACGATAGAGATAGCACAAGATGCAGCGAAATTATGTAGTCAATGGTTAAAATCCCCGATGGAATTATCTTATGAAAAAACGTTGATGCCGTTTATCATATTATCAAAAAAGCGTTATGTCGGTATGTTGTATGAAGAAGACCCGAATAAAGGTAAATTGAAATATATGGGTTTATCATTAAAACGCCGTGATTCGTGTGATTATTTAAAAGATGTATATGGAGGTATATTGAACATATTGATGAAAGAGAATAATATAAAAAAAGCGATGGAATTTTTGAACCATTCCTTATTAGAATTAGTAAACGGCAATGTATCGATGGATAAGTTAGCGATTACCAAGGCTTTGCGAAGTGATTATAAAAATCCGAATCAAATCGGCCATAAAGTATTGGCGGACCGTATAGGCAAACGCGACCCAGGAAATAAACCAAAACCAGGAGATCGTATGAAATTCGTATTTATTATCAATAACAATCCCAAAGCATTAATGGGTGATAAAATAGAAACGCCCGAATTCATTATTGAAAATAAATTACAAATCGATTATACACATTATATTACCAATCAATTGATGAAACCATTACAACAATTGTTCGGTTTGGCGGTAGAACAGATGTGGGAAATCGACGGTAAAATGTCGCAAATCAAAGCATACAAAAAAGATATTTCAAAAATACAACAGGATTATCCGAACTATGAGGAATTTACGAAGAAAAAAGAAAAATATTGTTCGGCAAAAGTCAAGGTATTATTATTCGATAAAATATTAACCCGTATTTACAATGAAAAAAATAAAATCCAAACATTATCTTCCTTCTTTACGAAATTGAATTGACCCGCGTAAAAAAGCATTTAGAATAAAACCGCGAAGTATTTTATTTAGAACATTTTTTTTGTTTATATAGTATATATTCATAATATGAATTGGTTTATCGCACTTTACTTAGCTATTCTTTTCTTTGTTCTTTCACCTGGTGTCCTTTTAAGACTACCAAAGAACGGTTCTAAATTCACAGTTGCTGGTGTTCACGCATTAGTTTTCGGTGTCGTCGCATTCTTCACATGTAAATTCGTATGGAATTTATCACGCAGATTTGGCGTTGAAGGTATGGAAGGCAAACAAGCGGTGGAGAATGAACAACAACCTCCATGTGAAGGTCCAGAATGCCCAAAAAAAAAATAAATCTTCACTAGTATAAATATTCGTATACAAATATACGAATATTTTTCACATTTATACATTGGATTCAGGCGTGAAATAATACCCCGAATTATCACTATAATATATAATCGGTAATTCAAAAGTATGTGTAAAATTATAAGATGCGTCAAAAATAGAGGGTTCTATATGATTGTTTACATAATCCGTTATAATATTCATTAAATTATTTGATAATGTATTTGTAAATTGATTGTATCCAGTATTTGTTGTTGGAATATTATTACTATTGCTAGAAATATCATTTGGACGTTGGGTTATAGCTTCTAATGTGTCTTCTGATTCAGAATCAGATTCAGATTCTTCTACTACATTATTCGAACTATCGGTTGAATTTCTCGGAATATAACTACGAATATCATATCTACATACTGGACAACGCACATTACGCTGAAACCAATTGCGCAACGCCGGTTCTTTGAAAATATGCCCACAATGTCTTATTCTACAAATTTGTTCGCCATCGGTAAATTCATCGAGTGTAATGGGACAATTCATATTGTTATATTCATTTTCAGAAGAATAAGAAATGATTTGCGTAGCATTGATAATTTGTTGTTCAGTAGGATGAACAATTACATCTTCAAATAGACGATGTCTGTTTGGCGATAATACATACGATAATAAAGTGGAAGGAGTATATCTGTACCTTTGAGCAGGGCGCGTGAATTCACGTTGTGGAATTCGTTGTGGTATTTGTTGTGGTATATGTTGAGCATAGTTCATTTGTGGAGATACGCCGGGCACTCTATCGCGCATAGTTGAACGACTATTATTCATCATTATATCTAAAAATATACGCATATTTACATTATATTCATGTATATTATTATTATATTCGCTCATCACATCATATATAGAGTGGTCCGAACGGTCTATATTGCGGGATTGTTCTCGAACAGGTTGACGTGGGACTTGACCACCTCTATGGGTTGAACGTATATCATTGATATTTGGGTATTGTCTCAATAATTCATCGGCAAAATTCATCATTTCTTGGTCAAATTCATATACATTATAATATTGATTACTCATTAAAAATTATAAATAGTATAAAGATATATATTTATATATTATTTATACTAAATAAATAATGGATTTGTCGAAATATTACAAAAAAGGATACACTGGAATAGATAATCTAGGTAATACCTGTTTTCTAAATTCTTGTCTACAAGTATTAAACCATACCTATGAATTAAACGAAATATTGAATTCATCCAACCATTTGAAATCAAATATACCCGATAGAAATATTTTAAACGAATGGAATGATTTACGTGGTGTAATGTGGAGCGGAAACGGGATTGTATCACCAAATAAATTCGTTCATAATGTTCACGAAATTGCTAAAATAAAAGGCAAAGAAATCTTCACCGGATGGACACAAAATGATATGCCTGAATTTTTATTATTTATGATTGATTGTTTTCACAATAGCTATGCACGAAGTATTAATATGCGAATCAATGGTAAAACCGAAAATGCGATAGACGAAACTGCGTTACAATGTTATGGAATGTTAAAAACCATCTATGGTAAGGAATATTCGGAAGTTATGGATTTATTTTATGGAATATATATGTCTGAAATTATTTCAAAAGATGGCCAACGTAAATTAGCAGTGAAACCAGAGCATTATTTTATTTTGGATTTGCCTGTATTAGATAATAATATTTTAGCCGGTAATATCTACGATTGTTTCAACATGTTTTGTAAAACCGAAATATTAGAAGGGGAAAATGCGTGGTTTAATGAAAAGACCGGCAATAAAGAAGATATTAAGAAACAATTCGCATTTTGGAATTTTCCAAAAGTGCTGGTCATATCCTTAAAACGATTTTCCCCCGACGGTACACAAAAATTAAATAGTTTAATTGATTTCCCTATTGAAAATTTAGATTTATCGTCATATGTGAAAGGTTATAACGCGTCATCATTTAAATATGATTTATATGGAGTATGTAATCATATGGGTGGTGTGATGGGTGGTCATTATACCGCATTCGCCAAACACGCTGAAAATACGTGGATACATTTCAATGATAATAGTGTAGAAATCGTAGATGACCCAAAGAAAATAATAACCCCTTTGGCGTATTGTTTATTTTATCGTAAAAAAAATAACTTATTATAATATATTATACATTAATGGAAAATATAAATAAAGTATTGGAAAATTTGGAAGATACACTAGGAAATACTTCTGCTACCGCAACCACAAAAACAGAAGAAAATACCGAGACTTCCAATGATACCAAATTAATAAATAGTATCTTTAGCACATCGAATTTAATTTTAGTAGCATGGTTTTTAGGCGTATATTTTGTATCTTATTTTCTTTTAGGTTTTTTCTTTAAAAGTAATACTCCAGGAACAGATAGTAATTTATCAAGAACTATCGATATCTTGATGTTGTCTTGTTTTGTAATTGTAGTGATGGCTACCTATTATTCTATGTCTGATTATCAAAAAGAGAATTATTTAACAATTCTATGGGACAGGTTTGTAAAATTCTTGAATGCTCCTATCTCCATCGTAGAAGTTACGTCTTTCATCGTGATTTTTTACACCATTGTTTATTTATTCCGTTTTCCTATGACTGCTGAAACAAAACCAATGTCGGTTATGTTTGTAGAAGGTATTGCGTGGATTCTCTTCATAATTATTGCGATTATTGATTTTTTCAAATACGTATTAACTATTCCTATTATAGATTTATTAAAATCTATTTTCGGGGATGTTACTGAAGAGCCTAAAAAACAAGAAGATGATAATGTTCAAAAAGATGAAGTCTTCAATATTTCTAATAATTTATACACCTATGATGACGCACAAGCGATTTGTGGAGCATATGATGCTAAATTGGCGACATATGACCAAGTAGAAGCCGCATACAATGATGGTGCAGAATGGTGTAATTATGGTTGGTCAGATGGTCAAATGATATTTTTCCCTACTCAAAAAGCTACTTGGGATAAATTACAAAAAACAAAAGACCATAAAAATAATTGCGGTCGACCTGGTGTGAATGGTGGATATATTGGTAATCCATATTTAAAATTCGGTGTAAACTGTTATGGAAAGAAACCAAAGGCATCCGATGCGGATATCGCACGTATGAATGCTCAAAAAGGTTATGTATATCCAAAAAGTAAATCGGATATTGAATTAGAAAACAAAATAAAATATTGGAAAGACAATGCAGATAACTTATTAAAAATAAACGCATTCAATACGAATAGATGGTTTGAAAGTTGGACAGGCAGTGTTAGTGGTAATACTGTTATATCGGGTAATACCTTGGCTAAATAATAATATTTATGTACATATAGATAAATATTATTCTAGATTCTTTTTGGTTTTATTTATCACGGTAGTTCGCTTACGAGTATTATTTGTTTTTTCGCTACCGCCACGCATAACGGAAACTAAATTCAATAAATTATCAAAATGGTCATGTTCAAGTAATTCGGCCTCTTTTTCATTTGTTTTGCGAGAACCACCTTTAAATAATGTATTGAATTCTTTATTTACATATAATCCTAAAGGAATGGATAAATGTTCAAAACGTGATAATCCTAATTCTTCTTTTGTTTTTGAACCTCCTAGCATTTCTATATTTGGTAGGTTCTCTTGTAATATTTTTGTAATTGGATATCCACCCTTCATTTCATTTTCAGTATTGTTGAATATTATATTTTCGCCGTGTGATTTTGCGTATTCTATCATTTATAATATAATGATACAATATTTTCATATTTTTGACTAAGACGCTACCAAAAAGTAAAATACAAAAGGGAAGGGGTCGTAGGGGAAACCTACGGTTTCCCTACTCCTACACTCGTTTCAATTCTTGAACCACTGTGATTTCACGCTTTTCTTTCAAATATTGTATAATATAATCAACATGGCTTTTATCCGGTATAATTTCACTCAAACATTTTTCAATATAACCATAATTTAAAGACGAATATTCTTTTTTTTCCACCATCTTAAGTTCTCCATTGGAAATATTAATTTTCTTATTCGCCAAATTATTTTCATTCATATATTTACAAATATCATTTTCAGCGGCATTCTTCATTTCCCGCAATTTTTTCGTTTTTTCATTTATTATTTTTAATTGACTATCAATGGTCGCCCACCGTTGAACGTTTTCAATAAATTGATTCTTGGGCGTTTTTATAATAGTATCCATTTGTATACTATTATATGATTTATTTTCTACTTTTTCTAGAACGCGAGTTCTTGGCTGTCTTTCTTCGGGATTTTCCGCCAACTACTGGTTCTTGTTCGATAAGTTCCTTTTTGCCGCCCTTGAATATACGCTTCTTCAACGTTTTCCATACCTTCTTGGCGTCCTTCATCGCGTTCTTTAATTTATAACCAACTTTATGCTTGTTTTCTTGAAATGTTTTTGAAACGAGTTCGGCCCACTTGTTCATTGATATATTATATCTAAAGATTATAAATTATAAAAATATTTTTGGCTAAATACTTGGAGAACTTACGATTGATTTCGTATTCAATAATTTAATCAATAAAAATAAGTTGACCAATATAATAAATATTAAAAATACGTGATACAGACAAACAAACCAAACGTAATAATACATTTCATTATACATCAAATCGACAATGGGTTTGACTATATCTTTTATATGTTTGCGCATATCTTCATTTTGAAAAAATTCCATACATGTATTTCGTATATTTTTCATTTCATCTATTTAATCCGCCTATTTTATAAAAATATCTTGAACGAATAGGATAAATATATGCGTAAAAATACTATTAAAGATAATATCAACTATTATATAAAAATGGATTATATACATGAAGCAAACGATTCATTCCGATTTGATAAATTACATTTAACTAAACCTACACCTATCAGTGGAGGTAATTATTTTATTAAATTTTTAGTTGGAGATATGTCGTTATATATTCAACCTCCTAAATGTAAATTAAAAGACGGTATTACAAAAGCGGGTAAAAAATTGTTTGCCGATTTAGTGTTCAATAATGAAAATGAACAATTTATTCGCTGGATTGAAAATTTAGAAAATTATAGTCAAGAAATTATTTATAAGAACCGTGAAGCGTGGTTTGACGGAGGATTGGAAAAACATGATATTGAAAACTATTTCACATCTCCTTTGAAAATATATAAATCAGGTAAATATTATACAGTTAGAACAAATGTAGTGAAGTTGAAAATTTATGACGAAAATGAATGCGAGGTTGAGATGGAATCATTAAATAATTCTATGAATGTAATGACTATATTAGAATTTCAAGGTATAAAATGTTCTTCTCGTAATTTTCAAATTGAAATTGAAATGAAGCAAATGTTAGTGATGAAACCTACTAATATTTTTGAAAAATGTCTGTTAAAACCTAAAAACACAAACCAAATTAGTAATGGTGAAATTCCAGAAAATAAACCAATCATGAGAGAAAATATTACGATGAAAATCGAAGAAGACGAATACATCGCAAAAGAAGAACGACTCATACCTGTTATTACAGAAGAAGAAGAAGTACAAGCAGAAACTGTTGAAGAAACATTCGATAAACACACTGAAACAGAAGATGCTATAGATGAAGAAGTACAAGAAGATATAGCACTACAAGAACATGTAAAAGAAACGGTAGATAAGGAAATAGAAGAACCAGCAAAAGAAGAAATTAAGGAAATTCAGAAGGACGAAACGCCTGTTATTCAACCGACAAATTTAGTAATAAATAAAGTTATATCCAATGGTTTAGAAGAAGTAAATTTCCCCCTTGAAAGTTTACCCGATAATGATGTTATACATATTAAAACATCTAATGAAGTTTATTATGAAATGTATAGAGAGGCTCGACGAAAGGCCAAAATAGCCAGAAATTTAGCACTTTCTTCTTATTTAGAGGCCAAACGTATAAAAAATACATATATGTTGGAAGATATTGACGATAGCGAAGAAAGTGATTTAGACCTAGAAGATTTAGAAAATGAAAATGATGAAAATAATAAAAATGAAAGTGAATAACCGAACATTTTTCATATATTTAGCGAAAATATATATGAAAATTCATAAATATTTTATCAGCCGTTTATATAAAAGGAATGTTTAATAATATTCAAAGTGCTTTGGCCAAGTTTTTCACAAAAGAAAGAGTTTTATTTTTAGTCATTTTTCTTATTTTAGCATGGGGATTATTAAGTTATTCTGGATTAAAGTCTTTTAATTTAGATGGTATGGGAACAGGCGCACCTGCGGTAGCCGCTCAACCACCAGTTGACCCAACCGTCGTACCAAAGCCTCAAGCATCCGCCCCTGGATATGCTATTCAACCAGTCGCTAACCCAAGTGATTTACTACCTGCTGACCAAAACAACCAATGGTCCGCATTAAACCCTAACGCCATGAAGAAGGGCGATGTTTTGATGCCTGATTTATTACAAGCCGGATATCACATCGGTATTGATACCATCGGACAAACCCTAAGAAACGCCAATCTTCAATTACGTTCTGACCCAATCATCCCAGTTCAAGCCGTCGGCCCATGGAACCAATCTACCATGGAACCTGATTTAGCCCGTGTTCCATTAGAAATCGGCCAAGGTCCACAATAAATAATTTAATGGTAGAAAACCATATATCACAATATTATAATACTATAATATTATGACTATACAAACGTATATTTTTCCTAATGGATTTAGAATTATATATGAAACACCTAAAAATAATTTACCCATTAGTTCTGTTCAATTATTCTGTAATGTCGGGTCGGTACATGAAGACGATTCTGTTCGCGGAGCATCCCACTTTATTGAACATATGTGTTTTAAAGGAACCAAAAAATTCCCCAAATCAAAAGATATTTTAATACAATTCGACCGCATCGGTGCGGATTTCAACGCATATACGGATAAACGATTAACTTGCTATCACGTGAAATGTGGTGATGATTATGTAAAGAATAGTATTCATTTAATATCAGATATGCTTATGAACTCTACCTTTGTGAAAAACGAATATAATAAGGAATATAAAGTGGTAGTGGAAGAGAACATTAAGAATGAAAATGACCCCGATGTTATTTTGGAAGAGAACCTAGATAAATTATTATACAAAGGTTCTTCTTATGAATTTGAAATTGATAATTTACGATATCATAAAAAACGATTGGATTATAATGCGGTGTTAGAATATTATCACTCCTTTTATATTCCCAGCCGTTTTGTTCTCAGTATCAATACCAATATTTCTTTTGATACAATTCAACAAATCGTTTTAAAATCACAATTTATGAAAAAGAAACCTATATTCAATGATGAATTGATCAAGAGAACTATATCCTTTACCATTTCACCTCAGTTGAAACCTCAATATTATTTACATAAAAAAACAGGCATTATTACAAATTTAGTATCGATTGGTTTTCGCACGTGCCCTCATTCATCCAAAGATAAATACGCATTGAATTTATTGAAAAAAATGTTGAATGGATTAAGTGGCCGTTTATCAATGATATTACGCGAAGATAATGGGTTAACCTATTCATCCTACGCGAATACTGATTATTATGAACATTTAGGGGATTTCATTTTATCCGCCGAAACTGACTACAAAAAACTGATAAAAAATGGAAGCGGAAAGGGGGTTCTCCCTCTACTTATAGATTTAATATGTAATCTAAAAAAGAATGGTGTTTCTGATGAAGAATTATCCGTCGCAAAGAATTCGAAGAGAGAAACTATGAATTTAAAATTAGAAGATTGTTATAACGCGGCCGAACATAATGGTAAAGATTATTTGATTTATGGAGATAGTACACAGATTATTCCTTATGATAAAATTTACGAGACTTGCTATAAAAATATTACGAAAAAAGAGATTTTTGAAGTCGCATGTAAATATTTTAAACCCGAATGTATGAGCATTTGTATAGTGGGTGAAACATTACCTTCACAAACTATGGTAGAAAAATTATGTAATCATATATAATCTTTTTATTTTTTATAATCGTTTCATATATTATATAAGTAATATATGAATCAAAGTGATATTTTAGGATATTTTATCGTCGGCGTTGTTATTGTTGTATGTGTTTATGTATATATAGACAACGCGGATAGTTTTCAATTAAAATGTATTGTCTCCACTGTAGATGGAAATAAATATTGTGTTAGAGAACGTGAAAAAGTAAAACAAGCCGCGGATTTATTGGCTAGGATGACTGAAAAATGTAAAGAATTAGTAGCATTTGTTGGTAAAAAATACCCTGAACAAGAAAATGTGAAGCGACTAGTTGCGGGTTTTAACCCAAAAAAAATTATGGAGACATTGCCTACTAGTTCTTATACCGCATATAGTGAGAATAAGGGTGAAAAGTTGGCGTTTTGTTTAAATAAGAAAAAAGAAGATAATAATCGATTGATTGATGAATCTACTTTATTGTTTGTCGCCATACACGAATTATCGCATATTATGACGAAATCAATTGGCCATAAAAGTGAATTCTGGGCGAATTTCAAGTTTTTATTGGAAAACGCCAAAGAAGCCGGAATCCACACACCAGTTGATTATAAAAAATCTCCACAAGAATATTGCGGAATGAAAATACACGATAATCCATATTATGATGCTTAATTTGTATCGGGTTTAAGAGAATTGTTTAATAACCATCGGGTCCATTCCGTAAAAAGAATACCAAAATACAGTATGATATTCATCACTCAATGAAAATATGCTATCATCGTCAAATGTTAATACAATATTACCAAACACGAAATCCCCACTACCATCTATATACGGATATGTATACGCCATCGATTTAATAAATCGTTTTTCAATATTTTTTCCTTCATTATCGACCGCAAAAATCGTACCTGAAGCATCGGTATATATATTTATATCACAATAACCTAATGTATGTAATCTAGCATTCATATCTGCGATTACACTTTCAAATTGTCCATTCTCATACATATTCAAGCTAACATCGTTAGTAGTAATCGTTTCACTCAAACTAGGGTCTGTTGTGTGTAATTCACGTGGTTTTCGCAAAGAGAAGGTAATCTGTTTCACATTCGTATATGGATTAAATACGGTTGATATCGGTAGGTATCTATTCGTCATAAAATATAGTATATGAATATATTAATTTCTAAAAGAATTAATATGTTCTTAGCAATTTACAAGTGTAAAATTGTATTTACAAAACCATTTTCATAGTTGCGCGTATTGATTTATTCGCAGACATCATAACCATTTTATTTATATCGTTCGCAACCGATAATTGTGTCGCGCGAGTAAATGTATGATTAGGGGTTTGGGTAGAAGACGACATGATGGGAATTTGGGAGAATCCATTTGTCTTCAAATAATTACAAACATCACGATATAGAGTTAAAAAAGGAACATTATGACGATTCATACGCAACGAGGTAATTAAAGCATTGGTAAAAGCTCCTACATATCGTTGTGAGTCATTATTATATGCATCCGCGCTGGTTTGATTATCTTTACAACCACTCAACATATATATATTCGGATTTTGGATGACTACATTATTATTTTTTGTTTTTAAATAACTCGCTTGATTTTTGTATTCAAATGACCAAGGTAAATCACATACAGTTCCACTATTGCAACTATCAAATATCAAAAACGTTTTACATTTAAACATTTTTATGATATTTAATAATTCATCGTCTAATATAAAGCCTTTTACTTGGAAATCGGATGGAATTATCATACTATCGTATCCACTAGTTTCATCACGATTTGTATCGCGTATTTGAGAACCATGACCACTATAATGAACCCATATTTCACTCAAACTTCCACTTTGTGCGACTAACGATTTTAAATTGTTAATAATATTATCACGGCTGGGTTGATAAACTGACCTTAATTCATCATCTCGTAATAAAGTAATATTTGCGGATTCATAATCATACGCATCAATTAATGTATTACGCATATTTACCACATCGTCAATACAACCATTCAATTGGACATCAGGTGTGCTTGTATAATTTATACCAATTAATAACGCCTTTTTCATTTTTATATATATGAACAAAAAATATAATACAAAATTTATAATATATTGTATATACGAATGGAAACTCCTAAAATAAGTATACCTTCTGATGAAATATATAAAGTATGTCTCTTAGGAAGTGATTCCAAATTTAAAAGGGTTTTCATATTTAACGGAAATAAAGATACAAATGTGAAATTAAGCGATTTATTTAGCGAAACTGAATTGTTAGACATTGAAACGGATAATCCCGAAATCGTTTTTTCCGACCAAATAATCCATAAAGACGATACTGTTGAAGCCATCAAAATAAAATTATTACACGAATTGGGCGGTCAAATATCTTACAACGAAATCTATTTGTTTATGAGTATTTATGAAAAAATTAAATTAATGAATGTATATCTCCAAAATACCAAAAATGAACAAATCCCTTTTGATAAAAATATGTTTGGTCAATTGATTATGAATTTAAATATTTCGAATACACTCATTGATACTGTAATTACGCCTAAAGAAACATATCAATATGCGGATTTAGTTAAATTAGATATTCATAAAACGAAACAACCGATGAAAGTATCATTGGGACAAAAATTTACGCGCGATTTGAACTTAATGTTCTCCGCCAATCCATTTGATATTTTACATAATAAAGATTATACTTTTGAAAATAATTTTGAGAACCCATTAGTCTCTCTCGAATATTCATTATTATTGAATTATGGAAATCCTATTAACAATATGATTTATATGTGTTTAGCCGAAGATATTTTTGATTATGCTATCAATAACAATTTTCAAGAAGAGAACCTGGCCAAATTATATTTTCCATTATTGGCGAATATGTCTATTATGAATAAACAACAACTCATTGAAAACCATTCTGAAGTATTACGCATCAATGATAGTTTAAAAATCAATCAGCAGGCGAAACGCTATGAGATTATTGATTTATTCTATAAAATATATTATAGTAAAACCAATGAATTACCATATATTAGTAAAGGTATTCAATCATTCCGGATTATTATACATCCACATATCAAAACCAATTTTCCATTAGAAGCTATCTTTAAAAATATTCATGTATCTCAAAACATGCCTTACATAAAATATAATCCTGGACTTCGTCATGAGAACATTTATCGTTTATATAGTGAAAAAATATCCAAAACCGGAAAGAAAATACCATATTTACCAAAATCGACCATTATGAATTTATCAAAACAAACCGGCAAATCAAAACAAATTTCATTTTATATTAAAGAAGCCGAGAATGAATTTATTATTGATTTTGAACACAATGGAAATATACGTGTGAAATGCGATTTACAAACCATCGTTTCGGCAAATGAATTAAATACTATGCTAAAAACCTTAATTACACCTATTGTGGATAATATAAACGATTTATTAGAACAAAATGGTTATGTTATTCGCCAATTTGAAGATATTTATGATTCAAATATTGAAATTGAAGATATGAAATATGTATATAATATTCCAATGAATAACGATAATAAATTGAAATTGACTAATCATAAAGGGTGTATAACAAGTATTTTCAACACTACCGGTGAAGATAATATTTCAAAAGGTGCGGTTTTTATTTATAAACGTGTTGAGAATTTTCAAGAAATGGACGCGATGTCTATGATGATACGTGATGTCTATGATAAAACCGAAAGTGAACGTGAAGTTATTGTTCAATTAATTGATAATTTCAAATTATCGGAAGATGAAGCATATGCTCAAATGGCCAAATTTTTAAGTCAATATACTAGAATACATGGTAAATTTATAAATAAAGAAGTTGATATCGCAGAAACTCCTGGATTTATCACCAATTTTCATTATCAACCTTTTGAAAATAAATTACGCGTTGAAATTAGTAATATTTCATCGTTTTCTTATATTCATCCACTCGACATATATATTGATACCATCTTACGTTTATCATTAGACCCAAAATCCATTACAGTCGATATGAAATATATTAAATCTACTTGCTCGACTACCGTTGAAAAGATTGAACCACAATTAAACACAGTTATTATTCCAAAAGAAATCAAGATTAAACCCATTCAATTCGCCAAACAACCTGAACCAGATATTGTAGAAGAGGAAGAAGATGATGAAGCTATTATATTTGATGATGACGAGGAAGCGGAAAATGATGTAGGAGATAATATCATTGAAAATCCTACCGAAAACGTAGAGGAAGAAGATGAAGCCATTATTTTTGATGACGAAGAAGAATCAGAAATGAAAGGAGGAAAAAAGTATAAGGGTGGATTGGGGGAAGAATTAGATGGTAAGATTTTCAAGAAAAAAGATTTGCTATTCAATAAAATGGTTGAAAAAGATAAAAAACTATTTACCATTGAAGAGAAAGACGGTTATACGAGTTATCCGCGTATATGCCCATCCAATGCGAATTTACAACCGGTGATTTTAACAGAAGAAGAAAAAGCCAAAATAGATAAAGAGAACCCTGGCTCATATACAAGAGCCATTAAATATGGAAGCGACCCAAATAAACAACATTATTTTATATGTCCTCGCTTTTGGTGCTTAGCAACGAATACCAGTATTACAGAAGAAGATGTAAAAGCCGGAAAATGCGGTAAAATTTTACCGCCTGATAGTGAAGGTAAACCGATTCCACCTGGTCATTATGTATATGAATTCACCGATAAAAAATACCATATTGATTCCAATACTGGAAAATACAGAGACCATTATCCTGGATTTAAAGAATCCGGAACACACCCTGATAATTTGTGTTTACCCTGTTGCTATAATAATTGGGATGCGCCTTCTCGCGTAAAGCGAAGAAATCAATGTTTAAATCCAGAAACATATGTAGCTGATACGAATGAGATACAAAATACATCCTATATTATTGGTGTTGAACGTTTTCCTTTATTAAAAGACCGCTATGGATTTTTACCTCCCGCAATCGAATTATTTTTTAATATTGACCATAATGATGTTATATCGAAACAAAACTCGGCATTGATTAAAGCGGATTCTAGTATATTATTGCGTTATGGTGTTGAATATAGTAAAAATAAATCATTTATTGCTTGTATCGCAGATATTTATGCCGAACATAAAAAAATAATTGGAAAAGAAACCGTCGAAATTCCTACTATCAAAGATATGATTGGTATTATTGCGAATTCGATTACATTAGATATGTTTTTAAAATACAACAATGGTTCTCTTCCTTCCATTTTTAAAATGAAACAAAAAACCGAATTAAGTATCACCGAAATTGAAAAATATCAACATACTGAATTCTATAAAAGTATTGACCAATCCAATGAATCACAACTCGACTTTTTAGAAGATACTATCTTATCTTTCCAACAATTTCTGAATTATTTAAATGATGAACACGCATTAGTGGATTATACTTATTTATGGGATTTTATTTCAAATAATAATACCAAATTATTCGATGGCGGGATCAATCTGATTATTATAAATATATTGAATAATGATATTACCGATAATATGGAAATCATTTGTCCTAGTAATTCATATAATTCGAAATTATATGACCCTCGTAAATACAATGTCTTTATATTAAAGCGAAATGATTTGTATGAACCTATTTATTTATATGATACCAAAGACAAAATGAAAACGGTCATTAAACTCTTTCATCAAGCAAACAAACACAAGTCTACAGTCATGACTAACGTCAAACGAATATTGAATGTTATTCAAAATACGATTGGAAATCAATGTTATCCCAAATTCAGTATGCCGAATGTCTATAAATTCAAACATAATATGTTGGTTTTTAAAATATATAGTATATTGAAAGCATTTAATTATGTTGTGGAATCTCAAGTTATGAATTATCAAGGCAAAATTATTGGGTTATTAACAAGACAAAGTGATAGTGAAACTACTTTTTTCGTCCCTTGTTTCCCTTCTGCTCCAATTGAAGATGTAAACATAGTTTTTATTGACGATGATATATGGACAGATTACCGAAATACTCGTGATGAATTGACCGCTTTATATGAACAAACTAAAAACCATTCGGAACCTATCTATAGTAAACCAATGTTAAAAGTCATTGAAGATAATCTCATTGTAGGGATATTAACTGAAACAAATCAATTTGTTCAAATCGTCCCTCCTCAAGAAAATTTTGAAGATGACGGAATAGATACATTGGAAAGTTCAAATTATTTATTAGCAGATAAAGTATTAACTAGCACCAAAGAACCCGATACTCAACGGGTAGATACTACTAAAAAAATATTGTTAGAAAGTCAGTTTTATTTGGCTTTCCGCACTACTATTCGTGGATTAATTAACCAAAATGATAATGCCGAGATTCGCGCGAAATTATTGGATATTATTGATCATTCGACTGAATATTATAAAGACAAATTGAAGAAAATCGAGTTTTTCTTGAGAAAAATGTCGGCGAAATCATTCCGTTTTACAAATATCAACCAAGAAATCATTGACGATGTCTATGAAATTTCAACCTGTAAAACAAAATGCGAAAAGAAGAGTTATTGTCTAGTAGAAGACGATGAAAATTGTCGTCTTATTTTACCACAATATCATTTAATCAGTAATGTAGACAATGAAACTGTTTATTTCGGTAGAATTTCTGATGAATTGTTGCGGTATAAACGTATCAAGCTATTTATGTTTGAACCAAAATATTATTTAAACGTTACAAACAACGAATATAAAATAAGAAATAATGAAGTTATCATGCTACAATCATTATTGACGAATGAATATTTCGATGGATTAATTCAATTTCCACAAAGTGATTATGTAAATAATATCACATTTGAACAAGCAGTTCCTTCGGTTTCTACAAAAAAATATGATAATGTAGTTTCATTGGATAAACAAGATTTTGAAAAGAAAAATATTGACCAATTAGTTGATGAACTAGGTATTCAATGTATTAAAGAAACTGTTGATGTAATTGGAAATGTATCCACCAGTTATTGGAAAAAAGTTTTCCCCAAAACTTGTCGCGAAATGATATTTAATAATTCAGTCCGATGTAGTTTTTATGTATTGCTATTAATTTTACAAAAAACAACGAACCAATTTTTATCAATTGAACTATTGAAAATATCATTATGGAATGCTTATAAAGAGTATATTCCAAATTATCAAACACAAATTGTAGATATATTATTTAAACAAGGAAAACAATCGTTAATGACGAGTGTGCGTAAGAAAACTGTTTCGCTTGAAAGTGTAATTATGAGCGAAGAATATTTTTTAACCAATTTAGATATATGGATGATTGCTCATAAATACAATTTACCAATTCTATTATTTTCCTCAAAACCGTTCAAACATATGAACGCAGGTATTGATTGGTTAGTTTTATCAAATGTAGAAACTATATTATCGAAAAAAATATATTGTATAAGATGTCCGTCGGAAAATGAACCAAACACAATTCCAATGTATCATTTAATTACTCCAAGTGTAAGTATATCCGAATTAAAAGGATTTGAAACTATGTTGAATGCCGCTATTTCCGGTGGTGAATACAAACGTAATATTATTAGTTTGCCCGATTTTTTGGAACAATCCTAATTTTTTAGCAATATAATATATATCCATTTATATATATTATAGATGTCTCAAAAAACTGTTTCAGTATATAGTAAAAAAAGTAAACAGAATAGTAGCATAAAGAAACATCCCAAAACATTAGCTCTTGATTTAGTGAGCAGTTCTCCTGAATTAAAAATACACCCACAAGTCATTGGTAAAGGAACTTATGGATGCGTTCATAAACCAAGTCTTCGTTGTAAACAAACCGCAAAAACGATTAATTATAAAAATAAGATTTCCAAATATATGTTGAAGGAACACGCAAAAACGGAAATGAAAGAATATGGCTCAATCCATAAAGCCGACCCCAAAAAATATTTATATTTAGGAAAGCCAGAAAAATGTTCTCCAAGTATTGATAGTGATAATCGAGTTGCGATTAAAAAATGTGATTTAACTGGTGCACCATTCATAGAGAATTACTTCATATTAATAATGAATGACGGGGGTTTGAACCTAGCGGACTTTGCCAGACGATTTTCAAAAAATCCAGTTACTCCCGAAAATAAAAATAAAATAGAATTATTTTTGATTGAAGCACAACGCATTTTATACGGTTTAACCGTGTTTTTAGAAAAAGACATTGTACATCATGACTTAAAAGCCCAAAATATTGTGTATAATGAAGAAACGAACCGCATTAATTTTATTGATTTTGGATTAATGACTTCTAGAAAAGAATTGATAGAATCCAGTCGTAATTCTAACAATAGAAACGCTCTACCACATTGGTCTTATCCATTTGAACTACAATATTTGAATAAAAGGCTTTTTGAACGATTATGTTCATTACAACAACGCTATAAAATAAACATAGTCAAAAATATATTAGATGATATGGATAGAGGATATATTAGTAGCCCTTATAGAACTTTTTTTAACAGCATTATGCCGAATTCTTCCGAAGATTTGTTCACTAAAAATATGAATATTATGCTGAATGATTTTATGGACTTTTTGTTAGAATTGAAAGAAAATAATTATGACGATTTTTTGAATAAATCCATCAATACTATTGATACATATGGTGTTGGTATTGCTTTTACTACAGTATTATCTAATTGCGCCAAATTTATTGAACCTAATTTACTAACTAGCCTAAGTGAGATTTGCGCGTTTATGATGTGCGCTCATTTACCCAGTCGTTATGAACCTGCCGAAGTATTACATAAATATGAAGAACTTATGCATACGTCTGGTTTGTTAGAAAAACACAATAAATATTATGATAATCATATTATTAAAGAGGGTAAAGCGAAACCAGATGGTATTGCTAAATTGGTTTCAAAAGTAGATCCTACAAATTTGATTTTATCACCTGATGAAATCGAAAAATTAGCCGATAGACCTCCAATGATTTGTCGTAGTGGCGAAGAACAACATCCTCTTGAACGCCGTTGTATTAAAAAATGTAAAGATGGTAAGGTTCGTAATGAAAAATTCCGTTGTGTGAAGAATAAAACTGTTAAAAAATTATCAAAGTAAGTTATATGTAGTCAGCCATTTTATTGAATAGAGTAACGTCATTCACATATTCATTTCATTGATTATCCTCTGAACCCTTTCTTAAAACCTTTGGGAACTATTTGTTGTTGACTTTTTGTTCCCGTGCGTCATGGTTTTATTCTTTTTCTATGACCAAATTCTTGCTGATTTTTTGATATATTATCATTGTTATGTGAATAATTTTTATTGTATTTGTTATTTGTATTTTCACTGGTTTTTTCATCCCCTTCATCAAAAAAATCGGCTAAACAAGCCCGCCGATAAAATGTTTGTGCTGGTATTTTATACTCGGTAATACTTATAGGCGTATTCTCCGACATAATAATAATAAACAACTTATATATTATTTAACTTATTTACATGCTTGAATAATTTATTATTTGTATTCTCATAATAAATTATTTATTGGTCATTTAAAATCCCATATCATAACCATCATCGTTATTACAATCACCAATATCTTCGGATTTGATTGCCGATAAATTATTTTTGATTTCTATTTTGTTTTTAGCACACGAATCTCCCTTGTCTTCTAGATTTCCAAACAACTTTTCTATTTCTTGTTTTTCATCTGTCGTATTGACTTCTACATCTTCAATATTTTCCATTTCTTTCATATCTAATACTAGATTGAAACAACCAGTTCCAAAATAACCGTGTTGACCCATCATAACACTCGCGGAAACACCGCGCATATGGTCAAAATCTGCGTGTCTGGATGCTTTTAATAATACTTCTGTATGAACTTCAAATGTGGATTTTGAAATTGGACCAATATCATCATTCAAGATACCTGAACGGAAAATAGAAACCATGTCTTTATTCGAGGTCATACGGTCGCATAATAAACTTAAATGATGATAGTTGATATTTACATCACTAAATTCCATGACTTCTGTAAATTCATTGAATACGATTTGACGTGCTGCTTCAATGCCTAATACATTGAATATTTCTTTAATATCATTTCCATATGTTCGTGTATAATCAATGAAATCTAAAGATAATACTTCCAATAAATTTGTTCCAGTTGTATCTAATATCCATACATCTTTACGACTATATTTTCCTTCATCTTTCACAATATAGTTTTGTAATTTGCGAGGGATAACATTATCAATTCCTTTCAAACCACGTAATACAATATTATTTACCACAGATTCTTGGAAATTACGTAATAAATATATTTCATCAGATTGGTCTAATGTATCAGGTGCGGTGGATTTCTTTTTATTTTTATTCAATGCGTTTCCGTTCAAACGAATTCTAAAGACCAAATTGGATGAATTGTAATCAGAATATACACACGATATCTCTCCGTCATAACTATTCGTTATCGCAAAGTGAATATCATCCATTGTAATATTTTTATCCAATAATGCTTCCGCATCGATTTCCATACGAACAACCCATTTTGATTTTTGTGTATCGTTTTCTACATTTACTTCCATACATTCTTCTACCATTTTTTCAAATTCATAATATTGTTCCATTAATATACGGTCGTCAATAATATTGGTTGCGTTATCATTTGGGTCAAAACATATTTGAATTGATTTGATTACATCTATTAATTTTGTATGTTCCAATATATTTGCGTATTTGGTCGCTTTTTCCTGTTCTTCTTCTTCTAATGGTTTCAAATGAACAGTTAAGGAAGGATTTTTTGGATTTTCTGTTAAACGCAAGATTTCCTCAATTCTAGGCACACCACGAGTAACATTTGATTTGGACGCTACACCTGATAAATGGAAAGTGTTAAGAGTTAATTGCGTAGTTGGTTCACCAATGGATTGACCCGCAATAACACCTACCATTTCACCTGGATGAACGATGGCTTGCTTGTATTTTAATAATACATTTTCTAATAGTAAAACCAAACCTTTGCGATGGAAACGCTTATTACATAATAAATCTTTTGGAGTTAAATAGTAATAATATAATACGTGGAACAATGAGGTAGGTTGAACAAATCTTAACATATTTAATTTTTCATAATATTCTTCAATCAATTCAAATGCTTCGAATGGAGTAATATCCACAATTGAATTGGAATTTAATCCCAATTGTCCTTGAATATTCGCAATCAAATTTTGAAAAGCAACTGGTATTTTAATCGAATTTTCATTTTTGTATTTAAATACGCCTTTTACTATATCATTACGTGCTTGAACCATTTTATCAATATACATTTGAATTTTTGCTTTTGTTTCTTTACGTTGCTTACCTAAGCGGGTTGCTGTTCCTTTGGAATATACATGAATTGTTTCGGTATGTTCATCATTTACTCCAATAATATCGTAATGCATATATACATCTTCTATACTCATACCCACTAGCGGCATGATTTGATTTTCTACACGTGTTGAATCAAACCCATCATCGCCATAGGCAAATTGTATAATCTTACCTTTATTGTTTCTAACGGTCATATCGTATTCTACTTTCAAATCTTCTAGACCTTTAATTAATCTTCTTTGGATATAACCAGTTTGTGATGTCTTTACCGCAGTATCAATTAAACCGATACGACCACCCATAGCGTGAAAGAATAATTCAGGGGCGGTTAAACCGGAAATATATGAATTTTCTATGAAACCACGCGCGTTTGGTGAATCATCGAATTTACTGAAATGTGGTAATGTGCGACTATCAAACCCATACTGAATTCGCTTTCCATCTACGTTTTGTTGACCTAAACAAGAAATCATTTGTGAAATATTAATCAAACTACCTTTAGAACCCGATTCAACAATCATCAAGAAACGGTTGTCTTTACTTAACGATTTACGACCGATTTTACCTGATTGTTCAGTAGCTTTATTTAATATGTTATTCACGCTTTGTTCAAATTCCGCTAAGTTTGTATTCGCAGTAGGATTTTCGAAAATACCCAAATGAACTTTTTCAATTAATGATTGGACTTCTTGTTTTTGTGATGTTATGACTTGAATAATACTGTCTTGTGTTTTCTTATTCGCAATTAAATCACTAATACCTACACTGAATGAACTGGATTTCATATATTCAGTGACTATATTTTGTAAATCATCTATGAAATTCGCTGCCGCCATATTTCCATAATCATTACAAACACGATGAATAATTCCTTTGGTGGTCGATGCTAATACTGATTTTTCTAATTGACCACGGATATACTTACCATTTCTTATTTCTAATACATTGTTGGATGTTTCATATTCTTCATTTTCTTCAAATAATTTTGTTTTATATTTCATTGTTAGTGGTGATAATATTTGGGATAATATATCAAAATTTGTTATTTTATTTCCTTTTTCACGTAATGCTTCTGTATTTACACTATTATACATCATTAATAAGTTCATTGCTTCTCTTGGCGTAAAATTTATGTTTGGCCTTGAAAATCTATATGAACCTAATAATGAATCCTGATATATACCTATGATTGGAGCATTTGCTGCTGGACTAATCATTTGGTATGGTGTTGCCGCCAAATGTCTTAATTCTGTTTCTGCTAAGACATTCTGCGGCATATGCATATTCATCTCCGAATATATCCCCAAGGTTTCCCAAGGGGCCGGGCTGTACCTTAAGCAAACTCCGGATGGCTAATCCTTCATCGTTTACCAACACCTCAGCAGTCTCTGAGTGCCTATCATATCCTACCAAGCGGACTTAGACAGTAGCACTGCGGATTACCTAATCCTTCACATTATTACCATTGGGTTCGGCTATTAACCGAGTTCCTCACATATGTTTCCATGAGTGAGTGGTAGTGAAGGCTCTAAAGGACTCCCCGCATCAAGGTGTTTCGCTAATTGATTTTTTAAAATATTTATAAATTCTATCGCATTTTTTTTACTTTCATCTAATGGTATATGAACTCCACCAAAATCCGCTTTTATTCTATTAATATAAACATACCAACCATATTGTGTATCTTCACGTTTTAACGGTTTAATATACTTTTCAATATCATCGTCAATATGTTTAATATCTTTAAACCTTTCAAATTTTTTGTCTTTAAAATAATTTATGACTCCAACTGATACGCGTTTTTTACTTTCTTCACTATGAGTAAATACACTACCTCCATTTTTCAAATTATAACCATTTGGATATAAACTTTCAAATGTTTTGATGTAATGTATTTCTCTATCATTTGCATCATCTACTTCACAATATTCTAATAATTCACAAGTAAAATCTGGAACACCATATTTTCTAATCGCGTTATTTAAATAATGTGATTGATTTTTTTTAGTTGAAAATGCTTCTGATATGTGACACCTAAATCTACCATCAAGACCATAAGGTCTATAACGTTTATGGTTTAATATATGAGAAACCGCTTGGCCTATATATATTTTTCCAGTAGATAGATTGGTAATTTTATAAATTTCGCAATATCTAATTGTTGGGTCATCTATGATTTCGTTTGATAGTTTAATTCGGTTTGATAGTTCCATTATATTATTTATACGATATTCTTTATATTATTTATAAATCAATTAACTAGAGAGTATCACGCTTTTAACGCTCCCTGTTTGGGACAAGATGTCTATCCCCATCAAAATCCGCATTGTACGGTTTTGTGCACGCGACATTCATTCTAAATGTATCGCCTTTTTTCATTACTTTCACGATATGGCACATCATACTCATTCTATGTAAAGACGGTTGACGATTAAATAAAACGGCATCACCATCCATCATATGTCGATGAACGATATCGCCATTTTCTAATCGCATAGAACCACGGTCCACATATCTTAATGAAATATTTTCGCCATTCTTTTTTTCTAATATTTTCGCGCCTGGATATACATCCGGACCATTTTGTATTAATTTTGTTAAGAAATCGCGATTTCGGTCATTCACAACAATGGGTTTCGTAATATTTTTGGCTATTTTCATAGGAACACCTAATTGACGAATAGACAAATTAGGGTCTCCTGTAATGACTGAACGAGCACTAAAATCTACACGTTTACCCATTAAATTGCCTCTGATACGACCATTTTTTGAATTCAAACGACCCATAATACATTGTAATGGTCTTCCTGAACGTTGCGCCATTGGATTCGCTCCTTTCACTTTATTATTCACAATCATCGCTATGAAATATTGTAAAAAGGTAGTCATTCCTTCAATAACATTCGGGGATGTGTTTGGATTATTTAATTTTTCCATCAAATCGCGATTTGTTTTTATTATATTGCTGTAAATATGTGTTAAATCATCTTCACTACGTTGTTGCGCATCATGTTTTACCGATGGACGAACCGCTGGTGGTGGAACTGGTAAAACTTGGCATACCATCCATTCTGGGCGAGACCATGTTGGACTAAATCCCATAAATGAAATGTCGTCATCTGATATTCGCTTGAATATTTTTAATACCAATTCAGGAGTTAAACGCATATTAATTCGTTTACTTTCAGGGTCTTCATCCGTCGATGTTATATTTTCCCAAATAGCATACAATGTCGCCATTCCTTCCAATTTTATTTTATCAGGCTGTTTACATCCACAACCATCATCAATACTTTCACCACAACGTTTGACTTTGCTTGATAATTTACAGACATAATCCCAACGGTCTTCTGAATTCATTGTTAAAATATGTTTATGAAGATTTTTATTGATTAATAATTTACTGCACTTGAAACAAACACATCTGCATATTTTCATTATTTCTTTTATATGTTGTATAAAGAATACTGGCCTAGCCAGTTCAATATGACCAAAATACCCTGGTGTATCAATATAGGTTAATCCATCCGTTGGACAAATCAAACCTGGTTCTAATACTCCCATACGAGGGTCAAACAAACCACCCACAACCGGTTTATTACCAATATAAGTATCACGTGAAGTAATTTCTACGACTGAATTTTTACGAATTTCTTCAGGAGATAACATACTAAACTGAACACCAATAATTTTCGATGGGGGCTTAAAGTCGACCATTTTATTTCTTTTCGACGACATATTACTATAGCCTAATATATATAATAAGAGAATTATTTATGTTATTTTATTTATAATATATTAAATTCAATTTTTCTGACGCGTTATATTACTAAATCATTTTGCTAATAAAATTGAAGTGAGTTCTACAATTTTATTAATAAATTATATAAATTACACAAAAATGCGCTCAACCGACCAATTTAACCACGATAAACATTATTTATCCAACTTATTGAATAATTATACCTATTTGTTGCTTTTCCCCAAAACGTTATGTATTGATTTGAAACATTATGGAAATATAACTTCGCGATTAGCAAGGAGTATGAATGAATACAATTTATATTTATTATTATTACGAAAATACCATAAAGATATAAAAAATTTAAAACGATTTGGATATATTTTCAATACCTATAGTCAATGGGAACGATGTATTCGAATAACAATAAGTTGGTTTTTAAAAACAAAACATAAATTAATATCGTTATTCTACAAATTAACTGCGAAAGAACAAACACATTTAATAGAATGTAATGTATACTTACATAATTTGGTTCATTATATGGATATTCAAAAAATGTCTACTGAATATCTAATCCCCCAAAATGATGAAGTGTATAAAATAGATTATCTTGCAGTGATAGAATTATTACCAAAATGTCTAGAAACAAATCAGCTATATAGATTAGACAAATCAGATATTATTGCGCCTATACGCCAAACACGATATTATTGAACCTTCTCACATTTACATATTTCAAATGTCCATTATAAATTTACACCATTAAAAACAAAATCATAATCTCACAAGAGAAATGGAAGGGGTCGTAGGGGAAACGTAGTTTCCCTACCTACTAAAAAATTGAATTACTTTTTATGATAATGTAAATGTATACACCAAAAACTACCAAGAACTAGAACTAAAACTTACGAAAATGAGTACCCAAAAAGAATGCCCTATTTGTATGGAAATCATTGACTTCAATAAAAACTGTGTTACTACTGAATGTGGACATTGTTTCCATACGAATTGTTTGATGACTTCTGTATCCCATAATGGGTTTGGATGCCCTTATTGCCGAACGGCTATGGCTGAACAAATAAAGGATGAAGAGGAAGAAGAGGATGATGATGACGAAACTGATAGCGATTACGAAGATGAAGACGAAGATGATATGTTTGATGACTACTCTCTACGTGGTTTCCGTTTCTTTATGAATAATATTCATGGAGACACCCATGAACAAGAAGACCTAGAAGAAGAGGATGAAGACATTAGAGAGCGCATACGCGACGCACCACCCAGACCATCTGCCGAATTTATTGTCGATAAACTGTTAGACGATATTACAGTGGAGGATTTGGTAAAAGTTCTTCTATTGGAACACGAAGAGTATGATGATTCTCAAGAAGAGTTATCTCTTATAGAAAGAAGTGTTTTTGAAAAAATGCGCGCTATTATTAGCAATTTTAATCCTGGAGAAGGACTTCCTAGAGTTAATAATTTAATGAGTATGATAAATGATAGAACGGAATGTATAACTTATGATTTGAATACAGCATTTGTACACGATACACTGTTTGTACGCGAAGAACAATTGGAATACGCGATTTAATAATATAAAAATAAAATACACCAAGATATAATTTATTATTGTAAACAACAAATAAAAAAGTGAGGCTACCATATTTTGGATACCAATATCTTTTTTAACGATTTTTTTACCAATAAAAACAAAATCATAATCATCACAATTACACAAACCATTTCACAACTTTTCACAAGAGAAACGGAAGGGGTCATAGGGGAAACTACGTTTCCCCTAAAAATTGAATTGTCTATTTCACCATTTTACAAAATAAACAACCAAAATAATATCAAAAACCTCCAACAATGAACTTATTCATCTTATCTTTAAATTTTCAAGAATGTGCCGAATGCATGTTTGATAAACACGTTTCCAAAATTTTATTAGAAGCTGTTCAAATGTTATGTACCACAATACAAGTTATCGACCCCGACAACGAAATACAAAATGAAATTAAATTATATAAAATCGCACATAAAAATCACCCGGTTACTATTTGGATGCGAACATCCTTAGAAAATTATATGTGGACATTGGATTTAGTGGAAGCCATGCATAATGAATGGAAATATCGATATGATCATCCTTCGGATAAACAACATAAATCATATATTGTCGCTACTTATTTACGCAAATATGCACCAACCGCAGATAAATTTCCACAAAAAGGGTTAACACCATTCGCATTGGCTATGCCTGTTGAATGTAAATCCCTGGATGCGATTGAATCTTATCGCAAATATTATCAAACACCCGATAAACAAAAAATTGCTTCGTGGAAAAAACGCGAAAAGCCAACTTGGTATAAATAACGAATACACATATTCGGTATTTATATATTTTTCTCATTTTTATTTTTACTCGATCTAATTATGAGACTTCCTTTTTTTAGTTTTATTCTTCTGTGAATTCTTCTTGTATGTTTTACCACCTTTCTTTTCTGTGCCACATTTATTTTTATTAAGTATCTTCATTTTTTCATCAGGAATTTTATTACCGTCTTCGCATTTATTTTTATCTGGATGAAGAACGAGCGCAAGTTTTCGGTATTCTTTTTTTCGTTCATCTTCTTTAACACGGTCGCAACTCTCTATATAGGCATCAGTGTAATATTTCGCAGGGCATTTCTCACCGTCTGGTATTTTTGGTTCTTCTCGTTCTGCTCGTTTTTTTTCTGGTTCTTCTGGTTTTTTTTCTTGTTCTGGTTTTTTTTCTTGTTCTTGTTTTTTTTCTCGTTTTTCTCTTTCTTCTCGTTCTTTTTGTCTTTCTTGTCGTTTTTTTTCTCTTTCTTCTTCTTCTTTTTCTCGTGCTTGTCTTTTAGCTTTTTCTTCTTCTGTTTCAGGTCTACCATACACCCATACACCGTCATATACATCACCATTTGCATATACCATTTTTCCTTTTCCGTTCTTCTTATTTGACCGCCATTCACCGTCATATACATCACCATTCGCATATACCATCTTTCCTTCTATTATAGAATCCATATACCATTCACCGTCATATACATCACCATTTTTATATTCCATCTTTCCTTGTCCGTGCCTGTTATCATTCGACCATTGACCGTGATATACGTGATATACATCATCTTTTTTATATTCCATTTTTCCTTCTCCGTGCTTGCTATTTTTCGACCATTGACCGTCATATACATCACCATTTTTATATTTCATTTTTCCTTGTCCCCGCCTTTCATTATAGAACCAATTACCGTCATATACATCACCATTTACATATACCATTTTTCCTTGTCCGTGCCTTTCACCAGTATCATCTAAATCACCCTCATAATAATTTCCATTATCGTATCTCTTTATTTCTCCACCCATTTGTTTCTTGATTGATGTTTTTCTTTTATTTTTCATATTATAAAATATTAAAATATTATTTTTACTAAATGTATTTTCGTAAAAAATTGATTTCTTTTTTTATGAATAATCAAAGTTAACCAACTTAAACATATTCTAGTAAACTTACTTTATAACACACAACTTGAAAGATGCCTATCAAATTCACCAGCAAGAACGATAAGAAAAACGCAGACAAAAAGAAAAATTTAAAAAAAAATAAAGACAGTGATGATAGTGATAACGAAATGGATTATGAGGAAGAGACCCTTTCCGAAGAGGATTCCGATACCAGTGATTCTAGTTATCAACCACCACAAAAATCAAATAAAAACAAAAAAAATAAAAAAATTATCGAATCAGACAGTGAAGATGATGATGAAGAAACCTTAGGAAGTGAAGATACTGAAACGGAAGACGACGAAGACGATTATGAAGAAGATGAAGAAGACGATGACGAAGAAGAAGTCGTATTAAGCAAATCTAAATTATTAGAAGTCGTATCAAATATGTTTCCATCAAAATATTCCAAAGAAAAATTAAAATTACAAAAACAAAAAGAAAAAGAAGAAAAATCGAAAAAGTCTAAAAAAGCAGACAAATCCAAAAAATCTTCCAAGAAATCGAAAAAGTCTCGCAAAGAAGAAAGCGAAAGTGAAGATTCTGACGATGAAGAAGAATATTATAGTGATGACGAAGACGATAGTGAATATGATTCGGAAGACGCAGAAGAAGACGATAAAAAAATAGATATTGTCTTTACAATTGGCGGCGGCAATAATGATGAATATTATGAAGCGTTTGAAGATGAATACAATGACGATGGTGATGACGTCGATTGTGATAGTGATGATGAAAAAACGTTTATGAAGGAAAATTACGAAGTCGTTGAAAATCCAACTAAAAAAGATAAGAAAACAGATAAGAAAAAATCTAAAAAACATAACAAATCCGAAAGTAGTTCTGAAGATAAAAAGGAACAGGAGATGACTGATATCGAACAAGAATACTTGGATTTGGTTGAAACCAAAAAATCATTAACCGCTCAATTGAAAAAGAAACCTAAGAGTAAAATTTTAATTAATGCGATTAACGATTGTGATAAATCAATCAAAAAAATGGTAAAGAAAGCTCGTATTAAGAACGCCAAACATTATCATAAATTAATTCACGACGACAATAAAAATACCAATGAAGTTGATTATTTCAAGAAAAAATTATCGAATAAAGAACAATTGAAAATTATGAAGGATTTAAAAGAAATCAACAAACATGTGAATATTGAAAAGCCTTACCGATTATCTTTATTAGAAAGTAAAATGCCTGCGAAATTCAAAGCCATCGCATTACAAAAATTAAACGTATTGAAATCTATGGAACCAGGTGAATCTGAATACTATAAAATCAAAAATTGGGTCGATACATTTATGAAAATACCATTCGGAATCAATAAAAATTTATCGATTACGATGAATGACGGATTAGATGCGTGTAATGAATTTATGACCAATGCGAAAAAGACATTAGATAATTGTGTCTATGGTTTAAATGACGCAAAATTACAAATTATGCAGCTAGTTGGCCAATGGGTTGCGAACCCTGGCTCATTAGGTTCAGCCATTGCTATAAAAGGCCCTCCAGGAACAGGTAAGACTTCACTTGTGAAAGAAGGCATCAGTAAAATATTAGGTAGAGAATTCGCGTTTATTGCGCTCGGTGGAACTGGCGATAGTAGTTTCTTAGAAGGTCATGGTTATACTTATGAAGGTAGTTCTTGGGGTAAAATTGTCCAAATCTTAATTGATAGTAAATGTATGAATCCAGTCATTTACTTTGATGAGTTAGATAAAATCAGTGATACTCCAAGAGGCGAAGAAATTGTCGGCATTTTAACTCACTTAATAGATAGTTCGCAAAACACACAATTCCACGATAAATATTTCTCCGACATTGATTTCGATTTGAGCAAATGTTTATTCATATTCAGTTATAATGATGAGAGCCGCGTAAATCCTATTTTAAGAGACAGAATGTATCGTATTCAAACCAAAGGTTATGACTCAAAGGAAAAGCTTATTATCGCACGTGATTATTTATTGACTAAAATACGCGAACAGGTCAATTTCGGTAGTGAAGATGTTATTATTCCTGATGATACGATTACCTATATTGCTTCTAGTCAATCATTAACTCAAAATGAATCAGGTGTTCGTAATTTAAAAAGATGTTTGGAAATTATTCATACGAAGTTGAATTTATTCAGATTAGTAAAACCTGACGCCAAAATATTCGATAAAGAAATGGATTTGGAAGTGAAATTCCCAATGATTGTAACTAGAAAAGTAGTAGATATATTAATAAAGAATGAAGAATATCAAAGTCAAAGCATGTTGGCTATGTATTGTTAGATTATAGATTTATTTTGTAAAGAAAAAGTATAAATAAAGACTTTTTTCATTGGTGGAATAATATCATTATAGATATATGATACAAGATTTACTTATTCCAAACATTGAAGAAGAAGATTGCGACAGTATTCCTTATGATTTGATATACGCAGATTCCACTAAAATAAATTTAGTACTTGATAATCAGAGTAATACAAAAGATACTTGTCTAAGTGAAACATACTTATGTAGTCGTCAGTTCTATAACGATTCTAAATGTTTCCTTCTTATTTTATTTTTTATACTTGCTTCTACGACAGCAGGCTTATTGGTTATTACATACTCAAATTTGTAGAGTTATAATTACAAATTGTAGTTTTGTATCGCTCCATTTATGGTGTAGCAATTATTTTATTCGCATTTTTTTATATATGGATACAAAATATATAATACTTGTATTATATGCCTAAAAACGATTGTTATTATTCAGATGACGAAAGTTCTCGCAGTTGTGAGAATAAAAAAAAGAATGATTCATGTAAAACCACTTCTTGTAAATATGAAAAAAAATCTCGCGATGATAAACAAGTGAAAAAATGTCGTGATGGTAAAGATGGTAAGAACGGGTTAGATGGTAAAGATGGAAAAGATGGCGAAAATGGAAAAGACGGTAAATGTGGTCGCGACGGTAAAGATGGTCGTGATGGTAAAGACGGCGAAAACGGCAAGGACGGCGAAGATGGCCGTGATGGTCGCGATGGTAAGGACGGTAAAGATGGAAAAGACGGTGAAGACGGGTGTAATGGTGAAGATGGTCGTGATGGCCGCAATGGTAAAGATGGTCGTGATGGAAAAGACGGAGAAGATGGTCAAGATGGTCGCGATGGAAAAGACGGAGAAGATGGTCAAGATGGTTGTGATGGCGAAGATGGACGTGATGGTAAAGACGGTGAAGATGGTTGCGATGGTAAAGACGGATGTGATGGGCGTGATGGTAAAGATGGTTGTCCTGGTCCTCGTGGGCATACAGGTCCGCGTGGTTCCCCTGGTGAACCTGGATGTCCTGGTCCTAAAGGCGATACAGGTCCTCACGGTTGCCCTGGTCCAAAGGGTGATACTGGTTGCCCTGGTCATAAAGGTGATACTGGTCCTGACGGTTGTCCTGGCCCAAAGGGTGATACTGGAGCTACTGGTCATAAAGGAGATAAGGGCGATACAGGTGCAACTGGCCCAAAAGGAGATACGGGTGCTACTGGTAATAAAGGAGATGTGGGTTATACTGGTCCGAAAGGCGATACTGGTCCGAAAGGAGATAAAGGTGACGCTGGCGATATTGGTCCGAAAGGAGATAAGGGCGATACAGGTGCTGCTGGACCAACAGGCTCTTCGTTTACTCCAAATTTCGCTGATTTCTATGGATTAATGAGCGGCAAACCAGGGGAAGTGAATGATAATCCGCTTGATATTGAACCTGGCGATTCTATTCATTTTCCTAGTCCTGCTATAAATCCATATGGTACTATACAACGATTATCTGGAACAAGTCCAACCGAATTTTTATTACCCGCAAATAGTGTATTTGAAATAACTTTCCAAGTGACTATTCAAAATACAGGCGAATTGGTCGTTGTATTGAATGGTATTGAACAATTAATGACGATTGTAGGTAAATCAGGAGGTGGGCAAGTTGTTGGTATGTCTATTGTTTCCACACCTGATGGAGTTTCATCCGTGTTGTCTATAAACAATCCTTCATCCGCAACCTCAGGTGGATTAAAAGTAGATGCTGCGACTGGTGCTCTAACCGAACCATTATCATGTCATCTAATCATTAAACAAATAAAATAAATCTTTATTTTTACATAAAATATAAAGATTTGTGCACACTATACTTTCGTTTTCCTTTGTCTTTTTGTTCGTCTTTTATTATTTTGTTTTTTTGTTCGTCTTTTTGTTCGTCTTTTATTATTTTGTTTTCCACCATAAACTGATATTAAATTATTTGAATTAAAATCTTCTCGTGGAAAATCAAAAATATTGTTTATTGGCTCATATTTTTTATAAAAATCATTCGTTGGGTATTGAGCTATTGGGTATTGAGTCGTTGGGTATTGAGCTATTGGGTATTGAGTCGTTGGGTATTGAGCTATTGGGTATTGAGCTATTGGGTATTCAGTTTCATTACTATAACTTAATTCATCTATCATTTCAGGTGTAAAATCATAGTGTTCTATTAGTGTTTCATTAATTGCTTTAATTAAATTATTTAATAATTCATAGAATAATGGATTTTCACGCAATTCATTTAGTATATCTTCAACATTTTCATCATTTATATTACTATCTATCTCAAATCCTTTTAAATCAATCAATTTGAATACTTCTGAATCTTCAGAATCAGGACCTCCGCCATGAATAACATCAAATTTATGTTGTACTTTATCATATGTATACTTTATTATATTTAATATTTTTTTTGAAAAATCAGTTTTGCTAGGTCCTGCTTTTATAATAATATTATTTGCGTGTTGACACCAAATTTTTGTATAACGTTTTATTCTAGTTTTCATATTAGATTCACTTAATGTTGTGAATGATTTTATAAATTCTGGGTCATATTCTGTTGCGTGTATATCGCTACCTAATATATCGTCTACTATATTGTTAATACCACAATCATCTGTTATCCAAGTGTTCGTTCTTATATCAAATTTCATAGATATTGTATCTGATTTTTTTTGATTACAATGTACATGAGAACTACCATAATTATATACACTTTCATCTTTCATTGAAGATGTTAACATACCAGTTAATATTGAAGCAACAATACCACCAATATGTTCACATTGACCACAACTAGTAATAAATTCTCTATTAGAATAAAAATATACTTTTAAACCACATAACCAACAATCTCCGCAATATCCTTTACGCGTAGCATTGAACGGTATTTTAACTTTTTTATTGCCGCTAATTCCTTCAGGTTTCGCATAATTGAATGTTTTTACTGGTGGTTTCAATTCTAATATTTTAATATCAGATTCACGTATAAGTTCACTATCATCAAACGCTATATTATTATTATTTCTCAATTCTTTACGTTTATGTTTATCTTTATAATTTTTTGCAGGACTATCTTTTTCTATTGAATTTTTTGATGCCTCTGAACATTCTTTGTCTGCGGTTTTACCTGTGAATTTTTCACGATACTCATCAACTGAACTATTAAGATATTCCGCAATAAGGTATATGCTATCACCAGCTTTTAACATAGCAGCCATTTGTTTTAATATTAACATTATACCAGTTCTTTGTGATAATTTTGAGGAATCCTTATGTTTCGGTTTACTGGGTTTTTTTGGTGTTTCTGCTACCGTTAAGAATTCTCTTTCTTTAATATCCCGGGTTGACCTACGAGGACGAGTTACAGAACGAGTATTTATCCTCGCTGGTCTTTCTATTATAGTGCGCCTTAACGTACGAGTGTCATTTGATAAACGTTTATCGAACTTAGTTGTACCATTCATTGTATCATCCTCAGAACTTCTCTCTCCATCGTCATCATCATCGTGATATGATTTCATCGAATTATATCTTGGTTCCATATACAAACAATCATCGTCGCCATCGCAATCATGGTAATCATCAGAACTGCTGTATTCATCGTCATCATATGGCCAATTCATCAATTTATATCTTGAATAAGTAAACTTATAATATATGTATATAATTATTTACTAAATTACAATAAAATATAAAGATTTCTCCGTCTATTATATAGAATGTATCACTCCATAGAAAATGAAATAAACATCAATAAAACCCAAGAAAAAACAAATTCGTTCAATATGTTTTCTACCATGATGAAAATATGTTGTTCAGTATTTGTTATGACTTCTTTCATTACCATTTGTACTCGCAATTATAGCAAAACAAACATTGCGAACACATTATTCGCATCTACTTCTACGAATATTATAAATGATTTAAACGGTGTTTCCTCCACAGATTATTCAATCAGTATACTTGTTGAAGACCCTACCTATGGAACAATTCAAACTTTGGCTGATTTACCATGGGACGCCGTTGCCGAACCATATAAAAAACAGTTGTTTTCTATTGATTCTTTTTCTATTTCCGATAAAACAATTGATTTAACCGATTATATTGTTTCTTGGAATATCGCCAACCAATATTATTATGGGGACCAACAACAGATTATGTTGAATAACACGGGCGTTTATGATGCTACCGTATATATATCATCCAAATTAGCGGTCAATACCATATACACATATGAATTTAAATTAGCGGTCAAGTATGTTCGTCGCGAAATTCGCAGTCTTTCGGATGAAGACCGCGAAACTTTTTTCGACGCATTAGAATTATTATATTCTCTTAGTGAAACAGAAGGACAAAAATTATATGGCTCTAAATTTCACACTGCGGAATATTTTTCTTATAAACATTTAACTGGTGCGGGAACTACGGATTGCGACCACTGGCACGACGGCGCTGGTATTATAACCCATCATATGGCCTTCACATTAGAATTTGAACAAAGTCTTCAATCAATCAACCCCGCAATCGCAAACCCTTATTGGGAATATGGTATGGATACTTATTTGTATGACCATTGGGCCGATTCTCCTATTTTCGACGCGGATTGGTTTGGAATGTCTAGTCCTACCAATGCGGAACATAAAATAGATGATGGTGGTCGTTGGGATGGTTTAATCGTTCCAGATGGCGACGATTACTCTGAATGGAGTATTCAAGAGACCGGTTCATTGAATCCATATATAAACGGTTTTGGCCATATGCGTAGTCCTTGGAACAATAATCCATTCCAAGAACTCGGTCGTCATAATAAAACTTATTCTATGACCCAATATGAAACTATGCCCGATTGTTCTATTTTACAATCTTGTTTTAAAAGCGACACCTTGGCTGATTTAAATGATTGTTCAAACGGTGAAACCCATGGTCCAGTTCATATTTTAATAGGCGGTGCTTGGGGCGATGGAGGGTTATTCAACGATGAAGACATTACAATGGTTCAAAAACCCGATAAATTATTGTTTTTCAAAGTGTTATGGCGTATGGGTTATACCCGTTGCCCAGATATTTGTTCTTATGGAAGTCCTTGTAAATGTTCCATTCCACAACAGTATATTGATGAATATGGAGCTGAAACTATTTTAAAATCCACCAATGTATATTATGCGTTGGAAAATCAATTGAAGAATGCGGATGACGAATTATTTTTAAAAGTATTGCGCGCAGTAGAAGACCCTGGTATCGCTGGTGAAATGTTTTCTTCTGCCGCCGCATTTGACCCTACTTTTTGGCCACTTCACGGACAATTAGAACGTTTATTCGGCGCAAAACGAATCATGATTTCACAAGGAACGATTACAAATTTTGACGAAACGTGGGCGTTTACCGAATATAATAAAGCTTCAGGCGCGGCTTATTTAAACGGAATTTGCGATTGGTCGAATGTTGCGGGTGCGGGAGATTTAACATTGCCCACATGTACTCTAGATGTTATTTGTGATGGTCATAATGAAGATGATGTTTTAGAATTCTCCAATTTTTTGAATACAAACGAAGAATATACCAACAAAGATTTCTATGATTTTATTCATCCTTGGAGTGATGATTTGCCTTATACCTATGATACGTGGGATTTTGACTATTGCGCGGAACAAGGATTTCCTTTTACATCTACGAATACGAATGAAGGGCCCAATGACCTTCCCAATGATAAAAACCCGTCAAATTTACCAGGCATACCAGGTAAACACATGTAAAATTGAAGAAATAAATTTTTATGTATCATGTAAATACATAAAAATAGTAGTATAGTATATAAAATGTTTTACGCAGTAGCAAATGGAAGAACTCCAGGTATTTTTCTCACTTGGGCAGAATGTTATGATTCAGTGAAAGGTTATAAAAAACCGATATATAAAAAATTTGCGACACGTCCCGAAGCCGAATTCTTTATTAGTATAAATACGCCGGGAGTTATTGGTGAACCAGTGGTCGAAACCCCACAATTTGATTTTACACCCGATTATTGCGTATATACCGATGGTGCGTGTTCAAATAATGGTAGAAAAACCGCCAACGCAGGCATAGGTATTTATTTTGGTGAAAATGACCCGCGCAATTTATCTAAAAAAATTACAGGAAAACAAACAAATAATGTAGCTGAATTAACCGCTATTATAGAAACTTATCCTCTCATAGCAACCGATGTAATCATTGGAAAAAAAATTGTAATCTTTTCCGATTCAGAATACGCAATTAAATGCGTGTCTACGTATGGCGAGAAATGTGAACGAAAAAAATGGACGATGGAGATACCTAATAAAGATTTGGTGAAAACCGTATATGAATTATATAAAAACAAAACAAATATTCGTTTTCACCATATACGTGCGCATACCGATAATACCGATATTCATTCAATTGGAAATGCGAATGCCGATAAATTAGCCAATATAGCTATCGGTTTGGAAGAATGTCCATATAGTACCAAATAATCTATTGAATAGATTGATATGTTAAATATGCGAATATTATTGAAGTTATAATTACAAATATCGTTTTTTCTTGATACACTGTTCCTTGATAATATTCATATGCGAAAACAAATGCTTCGATTAGATATGAATATGTAATTAACAAATAATTATTGGATAATCGTATTATTCCATACGTGAATATCCAATAAGCGAAAAAACGTTCTAATAATATATTCTGCTTTTCTTTTATCATCGACAAATGTAAATCTTTGATATATGGAATAGAGACCCATTTCAATATTGAAATAGCACACATTATATCATATATACCATTTAATTTTATTATATATGATATATATTCGTGTTCCATTATACATTATGATAGAAAATATTTCAAATAGTTATGATTTTGAAATATTTATTGTGGTCCTAATTCCATTTCCTTTCCACTAGCATTTCCTCCACGAGTGGTTAAAAGTGCTTTTTGTTTTTCATCTAAACATAAAAATCCCATTGAATTTGTATATTGAGATGATGGGCAGGTAGAACTTCCTTGTGCTTGTGAAAAAACATCAATCACTCCTTGAACTTCAAAAGGAGCACTTTGAAGACCTTGGAAACCTTCTACTTTCACTGGTTCCGCAGGTTTTACTTCGGCATTTCCAGAAACCCATGATGCGAATGATTTTTTTTCATCCTTCATTGGTTCGAATGCTTCATACTTAAAATATTTTGGGAATAAATTATCCTTGTAGTATGGGCTTACTTTTGTGCAAGAGCACCCAATTGAAAATAATACTACAAATACAAAAACTACGGCGGCTATTACTAAATTGGTATTGAATTTCATATATCAATATATTTATTTGTTAGATATTTTTCTTCACAAAATGATTGTTTTTTGCCTAAAAGTTCTCTTATGCCGTTTCGAAATCTATATCCAAAGAATTATCGAAAATATTATCATAATCATTGTAATTCACTTTTATCGCATTTCCTCGCATCTTCATATTTAACCATAATTTATAGAATGTCGTTTTCACATATTCTTCCGCTTTTGAAAACGCGTTTTTCAAGTATTCAGCAAATGATAAATCATATTTTCCATACATATAAAATACGAAGGAGAACGATAATATAAGTAATAATCCATTTTTCATTCTTTCTGATAATGTTGGTATTTTGCGTGCTATTTCTGAATTTTCCATAATGTTCTAAATAAATAGAATGAATATATTTTTTAATGATAAAATACATAAAAGAATATCTTTATAATATATATTCCTCATGAACGGTAAAGAAAGTCTTGACTTGAAACGCCTAATTGACGAAAGTCAATGTGAAAATAACACCGAAAATATTCGTAAATTAAAGCATTCCGTACTCATCCGCAATGATATTCGCAAAATGAATGAACTAAAAAAATCGAATGCCGCCTTATATAAAAGCAATTTCGACGAATTTACTACGGTTAGTCAACAAGAATGTTCTTTCTTATTCAATAACTACACTGATATTTTCAACAAATTATTGAAAGACGAGTTGGATTTACGTATTATGACCAAAATCTTGATGATTTTGAAAATGATTGAAGATGAACAAGTTGACCAACACGAAGGTTCGGTGCTAGTCGGCAAATTTTTAAAAGAATTATATATTGATTCGGCGATAAAACGCGCAGACAATATTGATAAAGAACACGAACACGAACGTCTCCAAATAAATAATGGTAAGGAAGTATCCTGGAAAAAATTCAAACAAATGAATATGTAATTACATGTAGATATTGATACATGTAATTTTTTGAAGCTTAATGACCATCGCAATCCAATTGTTCTAAACATTTATTGCATCCGATAGCTAAATTACTTAGCACGATACAACTAGCAGATAGAATAGAACAGCATCCTTCTACACCGTTTAATGATAATGACCAACAACGAACACAATAATGACATCCAGTTCTAACTTTTGGACTTAATACGCAACACTTTTTCACTGGTTCTCTCTCCATCGTTTCAACAACAGGGGCTACCTCCTTGACTTCTACTGGCTTTTCGTGAGATATCTTAACAGTATCCATTTCTATATATTTATACATATATTTTTCTATTTTTACGCTAAATAGAATAAAAGGTATAAAGGTTGCGCTGTATATAATACATAGAATGACGATTGGCGAACGAGCTATAAACGATTTTTTATCTGAAAATGAAAATCTATTACACGATGGTTTACAGAAATTCGCTTTTTTAAAATTATACGTAAATCAAGACAACGAAGAATTAATCAATATGTATAAAGACATTATAACAACCCATAATAATACTATGAAATATGACCCTTATCCTAATTCTGGTTTTGATTTATTCATTCCAAAAAATATAACATTTGATAAAAAATATGAAACGAAATTCGTAGACTTACAAATTAAAACCGAAATGGTTTATTTTGAAAATAATACTTACACTCCCTCTGCTTTTAATGTTCATCCACGTTCAAGTATGTCGAAAACGCCTCTTATGTTAGCGAATCATACAGGCATTATTGATTGTGGATATCGCGGTTCACTTATTGGTGCGCTCAGATGGTTAAACATCAATAACGAAAGTGAATATGTATTAGAAAAAAATACCCGTTTATTACAAATATGCCATCCTACGCTTTGTAGAGTGTTTGTAGGTTTAGTATTTGAAGAAGAATTATCGAATACGTCGCGCGGTTCAGGCGGATTTGGTTCTACCGGCGGCACAACTGGACGATAAAAAATTTGTTGTTTGATATAATATATATATATTATATCACAATTTATGTATGTTTTCCTCCAAAAATGATTACAAACAATTACAAATTTACAAAGGAAAATGTTTTCAAAAACAATATATAAAAAAATATATCAAGGCATTTGTATTTGATTTAGATGAAACACTCGGTTCTTTCGCTGATTTATACGTATTATGGAACGGCATAAATAAAGTGCGTAAAGAACCTTTATATACGATGGAAGAACAACAATCCGAATTTAATAAATTACTTGATTTATACCCTGAATTCATACGTTTCGGTATCTTCAATATATTAGATTACTTATACATCAAAAAGAAAAAAGGATTATGTGATAAAATTTATGTCTATACGAACAATACGTGTAATCCACCTTGGGTTCAATATATCACGAATTATTTTAAATATAAATTGAATTTAAAAGATGATTTATTTGATAATATTATCCAAGCATTTAAAATTAATAATAAGGTCATTGAAGTGAATCGAACGACCCACGAAAAAACACACAATGATTTTATTAACTGCACATTATTACCCAAAACAACCGAATTATGTTTTATTGATAATAATACTTTTAAAGATATGATACACGAAAAAGTATATTATATAAAACCGCGTAGTTATTATCACTCACTCTCCGCAGATACTATCATTCAACGGTTTCTTATATCGAATACTGGAGAGGAATTATCTAAACATTTCGATAATACCAATCATTTTCGTGAATTTATGATGGATTGGTTTGAATTAAATAATGGTTCTCGTATCCCATCAAATAAAAATAATGAGGTCGATATTTTCGTTGCCCAGAAAATGATGTATCATGTGAAAGAGTTCTTTTATTTGACTCAACGTTCAAATAAAACACGGAAAAGATGTTTGCGTGTAGTAGGAAAGAATACACGTAAAAATATATGATTATTTCAGGTTCTCATACGCCATTAATATTAATTGTTCTTCTACAGTCATTTTTTGGAAAATAATACATTCATCAAACTTTATTTGGTTGAAAAAATGTTGCGAATTTTTACATACTACGTGCGTCCCATTATCTAAAAATTTGATATTGACTACGATACCTCCATTGGTTAAATTCGTTTTATTCGTCATTCTTATCCACCGTATATGTTTCCCTTTATGTAATTCATGTATTTCATCCACGTGCCTATATCCTATCAGTTTTTCACACATAGATTTCACTATATCTGTTCTTATATTCAATTCGCAAATCGTTTCATATATATCGTTGGTTATATCATTCATCGTTTTATTTTCTAAATAATCGTTTTTTTCATTTTCGATTGAGCTCAATAGGTTCTCTATATCAATGGTTGAAAAGAGGGTTGGATCTCTCATCGCATTATCAAATATTTCTTGAACATTTATTTTATCAGTAGTCATTTTATAATATTATTGATTAAATTTTAATTCTATTTTGTTAACAATATTTTTCGTAAAACGTTCAAAATATTCGGTCAAACCCAAATTGACTAATAAAAACATAGCACACCCAAATATAATTTGTGCGTCGAATTCTCTTAATTCATGTTTTCTGTATGGATGGAATTTTATCATCAAAAATAACGCGACAAATAATTGAATCCCTATATTCAAATAATCAACTATACTTGTATTATAATTGACCAATCCTAAATATGCGAGAATATAAATGATATATATTATTACTAAACCAGTAATATACACTGGTTTTTTTATATGGTCCATCGCGTTTTCTATATGAAATAAATATTGTTTCATTATAATATCTATAGATATTCACGAAAGAAAATAAAAAAATCGTTCTACTAATATACAACTATACCACAAATTGAATACATGGAAATCGTAATTCATAACAAATATATTGTAGAAAAAATAATAGGCAAAGGACAGTTCGGAAGTGTAATGAAAGGATATAATAAAAAAACAAGAGAACCTGTCGCGATTAAATTAGAATCATTAAGTTCTCCTATCAAATTATTAAAATCGGAAACAAATATATTGAATTACTTATATAATCAGGGTTGCCGCAGTATTCCTTGTATATATTGGTATGGTGCATATGATAAATATTTATCTATTGTTATGCCTTTATATGAATGTTCACTACAAGAATATTGTAAAAAAAATGTATTGACCACTGAAAAGATTTCTCGAATCATGCTTCAATGTTTACAAATCATAGAAAGTATCCACGAAAAATATGTTTTACATCGTGATATTAAACCCGATAATTTTATGGTCAAGGAAGGAGAAATTTTCCTCATTGATTTTGGGTTCTCTTCCTTTTATATTCAAGATGAAAAACAACATATTCCATTCTGTAATTACGACAATATTATTGGAACACCTAAATTTGTTAGTTATCATGTTCATAATGGATGCGAACCATCACGCCGCGACGATTTGATATCTATCGGTTATATTTATTTATATTTATTATATGAAACACTTCCTTGGGAAAAACAAAGAGAACCTAATCATACAATGGGTTATACTGAAACTCATATACAACATCCTACCAATATATTACGCAAAAATTTAAAATCATTAGAGAACTTGGATAAATTATATTCCGAAATACACCCGGTTTTTATGAATTATATACGCTATTGCTATTCTATCAAGTTTGAGGAAGAACCGTTATATGAACGAATAAAACAATTATTTGTAAAAACCATATAAAAAATTGGTGTATGTATATGTATATTGCGTAATACAATGAGTAATACACAAGATTTATCCTCTGAAACATCTCCACGACTTGTAGGTCAAGTAAAATGGTTTAATAACAAATCTGGTTATGGTTTTATTACTGTAACTGAAGGCGAACAATCAAATAAAGATATTTTTATTCATTATTCAGCCATTCGTGTAGCTAACTCTCAATATAAATATTTAGTTCAAGGTGAATATGTTGAATTCAACCTAGAAAAAACTACCAGTGAGAAACACGAATTCCAAGCAACCAATATTACTGGTATTAAGGGAGGTAAACTAATGTGTGAAACCCGCGTTTCCAACCGCCCAGTAATTGAGGGTGAAGCAAAGCCATTCCGCAAATACCGTATTCAACCGGACCAACCAGTCACCCAAACTAGCGAAGACGGTTTTACAACTGTTCATCGCAGACGTCCATCTGATGGTCGTGGAGGAAGAGGAGGCCGCGGAAGAGGAGGCCGTGGTCCAAGACCTGAATCTCAAGCATAAATCTCATATAGTAGAAATGATTTCAATATAATATAAAAAACAATATAAATATATACTAATTATGTAGTATATATTTGTAATGGAAAACATTCAGCGTATAGAGGATACAACTGAACCTGAAAATGACGAAACAACCGATATTTTACCAGCTAATTTAACCAAATTAATCGCAAAATTTGACCTTATCCGCGATAAAATTTCAGAACAGAAAAATTCGCTAGATGATATTAACAAAGAGATTAGAACATTTGAGAAACTAATCAATAAATTTGTGAAAAGTTATTTGAAAAAAGAAACCAAACAAAAAAAACCTCGTAAAAAGTCCGGGTTTGCTTTACCAGTAACAATTAGTGATGAATTATGTGATTTCATGGGTTGTGAAAAAGGTAGCAAGCGGGCTAGAACCCAAGTAACTCAATTTTTGATGAGTTATATTTCTGAAAATAATTTAAAAAATCCAGAAAATAAAAAGATTTTAATACCAGATGAACGTCTTCAAAAATTATTAGGAGAAGAATCTAAAAATGTGGAATTAACTCATTTCACTATACAAAAGTTTATGAATAAACATTTTTTACCTAACGCATAAATTATATTCCAAAATATCTTGGAATATAATTTTATTTTTTATCTAATATAATTTCCCGCATCACATTTTTCATGATTTTGTCTCGGAATTTTTCTTCTTGTTCATCTCCAAACCCACCTAATGCTACCATCGCCATCTCGGTAAATTTGGTATTCGCTGTTGTATTGTTCTCTCTACATTCTGGATATTCTTGTTGCCACTCTTGAACTTGATTTAAATTTAATTGGGCAATACTATTAATGGCCCATTTTAATTTTTTCTTTTCTTGGTTCTCTTTCTCCCACGTATCATTATCTTTTACATACACAGTTTCACGTTTTACATCTGTACAATGAACCGGACGACGTTCTACTTCTAATCGTTTTAATTCATTGATGAAAATACGAGAAATACCATCTACAAAACCAATTCGGCCGGTGGTTTCAAAATCTTGAGTGGTTAGTTTTATTGAATTGATAAAATCTTGAATATTCATAGCATTCTTACAGGTTTCATTGAGGAAAAAATTTAAATTAAATTGATTATTCGAGTTCACTATACTAGGCTTCTTCGCTAATTCAACCAATTGTTTATGATGCTCTTCATTTTGTTCCCATAATTTGTTTTCTTTTTCTAATAGTTTATTTTCTTTTTCTAATAATTGTTGACTTTGTTCTAATAATTTATTTTGTAATTCTTTATTTTGCTCAACGAGAACATTTTGTATTTCTTTACTTTGTTTGATAACTTCTAATATCAAATTCATAGGAATATTATTGGTAATACTTTCTTTTGATACGTCTTTCACTACAGATAATACATTGTCGTTTAAACATTTTTGGCGATGTTTCCATAAACCACTACGATTTACAAATACTTTACCACAATTACATTTATTTTCATCTTTCATTTTACCTGCCTCGTTATCTAAATGTTTTTTAGTAGATAAATGTTTATTATAGTCTCTACATACTGTGGTAGAATAATTACATTTTTCACAAACATATTCATTGGCTTTTTCGGTTTCCAATTTGGAAACGTTTTGTCCTAAAACGACATTTTTATGTTTATTAGTAGACATATGCTTATTATAATCAGTCAGTCTGCTCGTGTTATAATCACAAATTTCACAACTATATTTTTTCATATTTTGTTCTGTAATTTTCGTTTCCAGTTTATAAAATGAGGAAACATTTTATTCCTAAATTTTATCGCTAAATCATTTTTCAATAAAAAAATTATGCAAACAACATTTTTCCAAAAAAACGAATTTTACTGCAAATCCCTGCAAAATCAAAATTTCACATTTTTCCAAAAAAAATGATCGGCCCTTTTTCAAAATTGGACATTTTTAAAATGTCCATTTTTCGAAAACCTCTACTACTTTATTTTTTGATTTTTTTATTGTTTTTATAGTGACACTGGAAAATAATAATTTTACTTGAATAAATAAAATTATTATTATATATGCTTTTTAATATTATACATCTTTCGTAATAACGATTTCTCGGAGCACATTTTTCATTATTTTGTCTCGGAATTTTGCCTCTTGTTCATCTCCCACTCCGCCTAATGCTATCATCGCCATTTCAGTGAATTTAGTATTTGCTTTCGTATTGTTCTCTATACATTCCGGATACTCTTGTTGCCACTGTTGAACTTGGTTCAAGTTCAATTGAGCAATACTATTAATTGCCCATTTAAGTTTTTTCTTTTCTTGGTTCTCTTTTTCCCATGTATCATTGTCTTTTACATATACGGTTTCTCTTTTCATATCTGTACAATGAACCGGACGTCGTTCCACTTCTAAACGTTTTAATTCATTGATAAAAATACGTGAAATACCATCCACAAAACCAATGCGGCCGGTGGTTTCAAAATCTTGAGTAGTCAATTTAATAGAGTTAATAAAATCTTGAATATTCATCGCATTCTTACAAGTTTCATTCAAGAAAAAATTCAAGTTGAACTGATTATTGGAGTTCACCATACTGGGTTTCTTGGCCAATTCAACCAATTGTTTATGATGCTCTTCATTTTGTTCCAATAATTTATTTTCTTTTTCTAATAATTTGGTTTGTAATTCTTTATTTTGTTCAATGAGAACATTTTGAATTTCTTTACTTTGTTTGATAACTTCCAATATCAAATTCATAGGAATATTATTCGTTATATTCATTGTTCCCTGCGTTTCACATACAGCGGTTTCTTTTATAGATGAACTATTCGGTTCAGTTAGTGGTTCATCACTCGGTTGCCTAACACATTTTTGTCGATGTTTCCATAACCCGCTGTTGGTTGCGAATACTTTATTGCAAATATTACAATTATTTTCACGCGTATTTTTATTTTTATGTTTATTGGTATTTAAATGAACCTGAAAGTTTGATTTTTTGGTACACGTAAAATTACACTGCTCGCAAACATATGCGGCATTTTTTTCTTTCCAATACATTTCCAAAAATGCCGATTCTTGATATGCTGTAATTTGTATTTGTTCATTTTCTACAATTTCACATTGTATATTAGCCATATTTTTAGAAGGTTTTTTTACTCTAATTTTTCGGCATGAAATTGTTTCCATTTTATATTATTAGTGGAAATAATTTCATGCCTCTAAACCTTTTCTTAAAGAAAATAATAAAAATTTTATGCAAACAATTGAAAAATAAAAAAACGTAATTTACAGCATTTTACTGCAAAATCTAAAATTCACATTTTTCCAAAAAAAAGTGATCGGCCCTTTTTCAAAATTGGACATTTTTAAAATGTCCATTTTTCGAAAACCTCTACCACTTTATTTTTTGATTTTTTAGGGGGTCTAAAAATAATAACTAACTCGGTAAATTTAAATCTACGATTATCTTATATGATACCCAGGTTCGATTTTGTATTCTCCTATTGGATTTTTGTTTGGTATGTGTTGTATGAATATAAAATAGTCAGTTACAATCCAAAAATCGCGTTATTTTTAGCATTATTGCATAACCTTTTAAGGTTGTTAACTATGATTTATTTCAATAATTCAATTATTTATATCTTTTTGTTTATACTCATTCAACTCTGTATTAAAGTGTATCCATTATGGAATTTACGAAATATTGCTACTTCAACTAGAGATATATATGCTATGATTGGTTTATTTATAGTATACAATCTATGGTTATGGTTGAATAACGAGAACATTGTTCATTTACATAAAACCGCATATGATTCAATCAAAAACAATACAATATCAACTCCTATTATTTATTTAGTCGATAAATATGTTATCGCAACAAAATAAAAATATCATTTTACAATAATGAAATTTTTAGAATTATCCGAATTTTTAAATCTTTTTATACGAGAACCACAAACATTGGAAGAATTTATACGAATAGCACAAGTTAAAATCGGCAATAAAAAAGAACATTTGAGCGATTATATGAAACGAAAAACAATTGATATATCAAAAATAAAATTGTTATTAGAGAACATTGAAAAACGCAATAATTATTTAACCCGTTTTTACAAATTATCATTATCCATCGATAAAAATAAATTACACATTACAGATAAACCGATGATACATAACGAAATGAATAACAACATCAAGTTGAAATATAAAAATATTGTTCGAAATATTCATTATAAAGATATTTTACAAAATACCAAATCGGGAATAGAGAACATTCATTCATTTATAGATGTGTTGAACGATTTATATATACATTCAGTCATCGATTATAAATTATTAACACCCAGCGCATCACATTATATTGAAAAAGGCCGTATAGGAAGCGTATTTTCCTCTTATTTTTTCAGAGCGTCCATTATGAATCCCTATTTAGTATATTCTTTAAATGAAATGGAATTGAAAGGAAGCAAAATATTTACACCTACCTTGGGATGGACATCGTATTGTTATGGGTTTTTAGAATCTCCATTGGTAAAAGAATATGTTGGAACAGATGTTATACCGGATGTATGTAAGAAAACCAAAGAATTCGCCAAAGAGTTTTATCCAGAAAAAGAGACTGTTATTTTTTGCGAACCATCAGAGAACTTATATAAAAATGAAGATTTTTTAACCAAATATAGAGAACATTTTGATGTAGTATTTTTCAGTCCACCGTATTATAAATTAGAATTATATGAGAGTGAAAACCAAAGCACGGATGTATATAAAACATATGAAGAATGGTTGGCTGGTTATTGGGAGCAAACGATACAATTATGTAATCACGTATTGATTCCCGGCGGAAAAATGTGTTATATTTTATCGGGTTATGGTTCTAAAAATACGAATGAATCCTATGATTTATTAGGCGATATGAATAAAATAACGGATAAATATTTTACGTTGAAATCGCAACAACATATGTTTAATAAAGATGTTCATGTTACAAAACATAAAGAGACGGATGAACGAATCATGATATATGAAAAATAACATATTATATTTAGAAAAATTCTAGATATAATATATAGAAATGGATATTATCAATCGTATTTCTCCACTCATTAACCGTATTTCGCCATTTTCTTCGTCAAAGTCCCGTTCAACTTCGCGTTCTAGTTCAAGAAGTCCTAATAATAAATCAAAAACAAAAAGAAGAAAAACAAAACCATTAACAGTGAAACCAAAGAAAACTGTTAAAAATAATCAAGAATGGAATGAACATTTGAAGGCTTGTGCTAAAAAATATGGAATAACAACAAAACAAGCGGCATCACATGGTGAATGCAGGGAAGCATATTACGCAAACAAACGTAAATAAATTTACAAATGTTCGCGATATGTATCAAATAATAAATCAAACATAGGGATGACTAGACAATAATTATAGCGAAACAGTTTATGATGTATTACATGATGATTATATAATATACTTGAATGCGATATGAACCCTAATAAAACATAAATATAGACACATATACAGTATATGAATAAATCGACTCGTAAGATATAAATAGGTATATGTAGACAGGTTATATATAAAAAAATATCAACGCTGCCTACATAAATAGAATCCATAGGATATATAATCGTATTTTCGTGATGTTTTGAATGTATAGATTTATACAAAGATTTATGATGTATAATACGATGATAAATATAATAGGCAAATTCTATGATTACGCAATATAATATAATATATATTCCAGTTTGCATAGCATTCATTTTATTTTGAGTAAAATATTGACTAGAATGATTGAATAATAAGGTAGTTGCTATAAAAACAGGAGGCAATGTTTGTGTTATTTGTGAGTAGTATTTATTTCTAACATTTTGGTCTTTATGGTAGAGTGGATTTATAAAAGGCAGTTTCTTTATTTCACATATGTAATATGCGGTTGAAATAGACCCGGCAAATAAACCGATAATAATCAATCCGGATTGTAATAATTGTAAAAACATGATTATATTTTTTACAATTATTTTTTTATGTTGTTTCTCTTGTATGTTTTACTTCGCCTAGGATTAAAATGACGGCGTTTGGATTTGCGTTTACCACCTCCAGCTAGCGCTGATGATTTATGTTTAAATATATCTATTATATCGTCATTCATTGGTTGTAAACAATGTAAAGCGGTAGACCATGGGATTTTTATTTTTGGTGGTTCTGTTGCTTTGCTTCCAGGTTTAGGTTTAGTGTCTAATTTAAGGTGTTCGGGGTCTTCACTATCATTATAAGATACACCATTTGAAACAGTCATCCAAGGAGGTTTGAAATAAGAACTTTTGTAATCAACTGTATGATAATAATTACAAGGGGTATAACTATATAATATTTTATATTGTTCTGGTTCATCTGTTTTTTCAACTAACCACCATGAACGTTGAATATCAGATATTTCATGATGGGGTTTATCTCTAGCAATGCCTGCTGAATTATAACAAATACGATTACTTGTTTTAAATTCTTTTTTGAAATTTAACGGCATCCTAAACGCAAAATATTTTGATTTACCGTATAAAGTATCAAATATGTCTTTCAGGTCTTTTGTTACACAAGCTTCTTCGCTTGGTTTCGCTGGAGCTGCGGATGCTGGCGCTCCAGGTAGTCCTCCAGGTGGTGCTCCGGGTAATCCTCCAGGTGGTGCTCCGGGTAATCCTCCAGGTGGTGCTCCGGGTAATCCTCCAGGTAGTCCACCGGCATCAGGTAATCCTCCAGGTGGTGCTCCGGGTAATCCTCCAGGTAGTCCACCGGCATCAGGTAATCCTCCAGGTAGCCCTCCAGGTGCTGCTGCTGCTAACATATCCATTCTATATTTTGAATCTTATAATATCATTACATTTTATTCTGCGAATAATTTTTAACGCTATTAATAATTTCAGTAGGATAATTCATTTGTTCTAAAATTTTAATTGCCCCCTGAATTTTGGATACACCACGTTTCAGTTTATAAGTGTATTTTAATGCACCATTTTCTAAACTTTCTACATTCATTTTATAATTTTCAATACAATTTGATTTCTTGAATTTTTTACAAATTTCAACATAATGAGTAGTTAACATAAAATTCACATGAGAAAATTTTGCTAAATATAATAAAAACGCATAAGCAGATTTGGTTGCTTCTTTTGGATTTGTGCCCGAATACAATTCATCAAAAATACAAAAATGACGCGAATCTGGTTTACTTTCTTGAATAATATCAATAATTTCTTTACATCGTCTAGATTCGGCTTGAAACAGCGAATCGCGACCCGATGTATCTGGTATATTTAAATAGGAATGAATATGGGTATATGGATTGAGCACACAAGATTGATAGAACCCACATCCTAATTGTTGTGTAAAAATAATATTGATAGTCGTTGTTTTAATCATCGTGGTTTTTCCGCCGGCATTCGGAGAAGAAATAATCATATTTTTATAAAATGAACAATCATTTTTCACTGGGTTCTCATTCATCAATGGAGGATAATATTGTTTTCCTAATTTACAGTTTCCAGAAACATCAAATGTAGCATAAGAGATAATATTATCTCGCAGGTTCTCTGCTACTCCCGATAAATTATTCATATATCCTTCAAACCCAAAAGAAAATAACAAAGCTTCTTCATAATCCTGGTTCGAATATAATTCATAATAACATTTCAATAAATAACCCATTTCATTGACTTTTCGAAAAGTCAATTCGAATGGTTCAATGTTCTCAATCAACGTATAAAAATGTTGTAATGTGTTTGCGTGTTGAGATATATCTTTACAAAAAACGGAATAACACGTATAATCTTTATTGATAGATACAAAGTTCTCCATTGTATGAATAGAATGTTTCATATAATTACGAATCAAACATAGATGTTCATTAATATTTTTCATATTATGATACATTTTTGAGCACATGGTAATATTCTGATAAATTTGTAAAATATAAAACCCACCCATGACTACAAGATACACCATTTTATCAAAAGACATTTGTCCCATTCCGGTAGACAACGCCTTGCCGATAAAATGATGTTTGGCGATTGATTTTAAAACTTCCACATAACCATTGAAAGTAATAGGAATTCCTTGAAATTTCAAAATAATAAATGGAAAAAACAATAACATAAATGGTAAAATAAAACTGATTACTGGAGAAGATAATTGGACATAGGATAATAATTGTAATAATTTAGGTGATTGATTGAAATGTTTAATGATATCCCATTCAATATAGTTGTATTTGGGTAAAAATTCGGCATTACATTTGGTTTCCAACCATATTTCTTTTATTTTGCTACAATCAAGTGTATATGCCTCAGTTTTACTGTGTAAAATTTCCATATTTTCGATAACGGATTTCGTATCCTTTAAATAATCGGTATTGGTAGTATAGTATTTTTTCCATTCGGGTATTAATTTTTCAGCGAATTCGTGGGTAGGCTTGAAGAGATAGTGATATATAGATTTTTGTTTTTCGTTTTCTACCGAAATAAGTTCTAAATCATTTGATACAGTATCAGACAATGAATATAATTGTGATTTATCTAAATATTGTATGGGTAGTTTGAAATTATAAACCATGTTCTCTTTATTACGAATATTTTTTTCAATATTGATAGAATCATTTGTAATGGGGTTTTGTAAAATATCACAGAAACCAGTAAACATTATATTATTTACATAATAAAATTGTAATTAACAAACGCAGGTTCTCCTTATGGTAAATATAATATTTGTTTGAATAGATATAAAATTTTAGCTATATGTAAATAATATAATGACTACATTATACAGATATACAAATGAAGATATTAAACAAATTTTATTTGATGGATTCGATTATACCTTACCGTCAAATATAGAAAGAATTATAGTTGGATTATCGAGTGAAATCGATGCGATTATAAGTTCTCAATCTCCAGTGACCACAAATGAATACACTGAGCGACCATATAAAAAAGGAAATCAATATAGCAGTGTAAATAAAAAGTTTAAGACACATCATTCGAAAAAAGTAGAGAACGAAGATTGGGAGAACGTACGTGCGACGAATTCATTTAAAGCGACTAAAATAGATAAAAAAGAGGGTATAGATAAATTGATGAATGATATACGTATTTGTTTGAATAAAATAACTACTAAAAATTATAATACACAAAAAGACCAAATCATAGAATATATTCATAATATGGTAGCAGAGAATGACGAAAATTTGTTGGATGATATGAGTAAAGTAGTAAAATCCATATTTGATATAGCCAGTACGAATAAATATTTTTCTGAATTATATGCGAATTTATATAAAGAATTATGTGATAAATATCCAGATTTTAAATCAGTCATAGAGGTGTATATAACCGAATATAAAGATGGTATTCGAGAAATCATATATGTTGATTCCTCAGTTGATTATGATAAGTATTGTAATTATAATAAAGTAAATGATAAACGAAAAGCGCTCTCCTTATTTATAGTTAATTTGATGAAAAAGAAATTGGTAAATACCGTGGAATTTATAGATATCATTTTATATTTACAAGATTTAGTATTTTCATACATAGATACGCCAAATAAATTGAATGAAGTGGAAGAAATAACGGAAAATTTGTTTATTTTAATAACAAATAGTAAGACAGAAATAGCAAGTGAAACAAAATGGGAAAGAATTGTTAGTAATTTGACGAAATGTTCTCAATTGAAAGCGAAGGATAAACCAAGTATTTCAAGTAGAGCTATATTTAAATATATGGATGTTTTAGATAATTTGAAGTCCTAATGAATATATAGATAAATGGAAATAAAAAATAAATATAATATATAGATACATGGTAAAATCTATTATAAATCCAGACATTGAATATTCAGAAATAAATAGTATAGATAAAAGCGATATTGATTACGAATCGACTGTTTATGATATTCATTTATACGATAATGATTTAGAAATCGCATTAGGGAAGGAGATATTTACCAAACAAGAAAAAGGTATCATATTTTATTCCATTTATTTATTGTTGGGAAGTATTGTCGCATGTAAGATAGGTATATTTGAAATCGAAAGTGATAAATTCAACAATATTTTAGATACGGATAATGATATAGATTTAAAAAAGGGAAATATTTTGTATTTCAATAATGAACATTATGTGCGAGAATTAATCAATGAATATAATGAAAATAATAAAGAAGCGCCGGTTAAAATAGTAAAAGAAGAACCAGAAAAAGATACTGAAGACAAAACAAAAGTAGACAATGAGGAAGAAGTACTAGACAAAGATAATTCAGAAGATGAGAATGAAGATGTATTTAAATTAAATATAACCGAAGAAAAAAAATCAAAACAACAAGAAAAAACCGATGAAAAGTTGAAGGAAGGAATTTTCGAAATAGATAATTCAGAACATGTTATGAAATTACCAGAAGAAACCAAAGAAGATAGTGAAAAGTTGAAAGATGAATATATAGAAAAATCAAAAAATAAATGGATAGAAACATTTATGAAAAATAACAATTATGATGTAGAAGAAAAAAATAAGGATGGTAATTGTTTTTTTGAAACGATATGTAAAGCATATGAACAAATAGGTTATCATACAACAATAGATAAATTGAGAGCGTTATTAGCGAATGAAGCGACCGAAGAATTATATGAACAATATCGAACATTATATGTTAGTTTTTTGAGTGAATTACAAGATAAAGATAAACAAATGGGTGGTTTAAAAAAAATAGGAAGTGAATTAAAAAAAAGAAATCAACGCACACAATCAAAGGAGGAAAGCAAGGAGTTATTGAATCAAGCAGAAGAAGTTATTGAAAAATATAATAAAATAAAAGTAGAAAAAGAAGATGTGAAAGACTTGCTAGAAGAATTTAAATTTATGGAGGGAATAGATAGTTTGGAAAGATTAAAAACATATATACAGACATCAAATTATTGGGCGGATACATGGGCAATTTCAACATTGGAACGATTATTGAATGTTAAAATCATTATAATGTCGCAAAATTCATATGAGAATGGTGATATTCATTCGGTATTACAATGTGGACAATTGAATGATACGGATTTAGAAAAGCAGGGTAAATTCTCACCCGATTATTATATTATGGCGGATTATGATGTGAACCATTATGAACTAATTACCTATAAAAAAAAGAAGATTTTTAAATTTTCAGAAGTTCCTTATGATATAAAAGTATTAATCATAAATAAATGTATGGAGAAGAATTCCGGTCCTTATTATTTAATAAGGGATTTTCGTAATTTCAAAACAAAACTAGGATTGCCTGCGGATGAAGGCGCCCCAGTAGATGATGTAGAAGATATTGATTATGATAAATATGACCCAGAGACAGTGTTTGTATTTTATTCTAAATCAGCCCATACCAAAGCCGGAAACGGTTCAGGCGAAACAATCAAGAAAGAAAAGATGACTGACTTCAATATATTGAATAAAGACAAGATGTGTGTAGATTGGCGAAAAAAGATAGATGATTCTTGGGTTTCGCCATTTACAGTAGATGGAAAACGATGGGCATCAGTAGAACATTATTTCCAAGGTTCACAATATAAGAAGGGTTTCCCTGATTTTTACGCGCAATTTTCATTAGATAGTGAAAGTGAATTAAGTAATGATGTCGCTTTGGCTAAGAAAGTAGGAAGTAAACCAAATAAAAAATATAAATTAAAGCAGAGTATACCCGATAATATTGTAGTAGACGAAGATTTTTATGAAGTGAAACAAAATCCAAGGCATGAAGAAGCACGATTAAATGCTTTGATGGCTAAATTTTCACAAAATTTGGATTTGAAGAAAGTATTAATGGAAACGAAAAATGCTAAATTAATGCGGTTTAAACCAGGAAATCCGGCGGAGGTAGATGAATTATTAATAAAGGTTCGTCGTCAATTACAAAAAGCATAATCATATATTATTCGTATGAATATATGATTTTACAATTAAAATTTGGTAAATTTCATTTGAATACCAGTTAATATATACCAATAATTATCAAGTTCATCATCTAAAATTAATGTTGAATTATCATTAAATGTAAAAGTAATTTTATCATTTATATCATTTCCATTTTCATCTTTATGTGCTGAGATTTTGGAGACATTTAATATAACTTTATTTGATAAATCATTGCCTTCTTCGTCTTGTGCTATTGTGGTGCATATAGCATTCGAATAAATATTAATAGCAACTGATGAATACATTCCAGTATTTAATAAATCACATATTTCATTGTTAATCATTTCATAGTTGCTAGAGTTTAAACTTCCGGACATTATATAACTAAACAATAGATTATATTTTGGTGATTTTATCCTAAATTTATTGAAAAATTGAATTCCTTTTTTACCGAATAATAAAGAGCAATCAAAACAACAACAAGCGCTCAAACAACAACAAACAACAAACAAGAAATGGAATTCAATACCAATACCGCATCATTAAACAGTTTATACATTCCAGTATTACCAACCGATATGGTATTAGAAGGAAAACAATTATTTGATGAAGAAAGTATGAAAGAATTATTTGAAAAAATGAATTGGGGAAAAGTATCACGAGTTGATTATGTTTCTAAACCAATCGCAAATAATAATACAAGGGTATCAATATTCATTCATTTTCAAGAATTATACAGTACTGGTAAACTTCATATGAGTAGTTTAGCCGATGGAGAACTTCAAGAAGTAAAAATAGATGGATATAACGATTCACGCAATCGTCATTTCATTTATTCTGCGAACAATCCTCGATTAAAACGTTATTTCGCGGTCCGTATTAACAAGACACCAATTAAAGAAGTCAAAGTTCCTGATTTAAATATTCATCAATTGATTGCTAGCAATGAATTTATGGAAAAATTAATAGAACAACAAAAAGTTCGCATTGCTGAATTAGAAGCCGAATTATCAAACTATAAGTCAACATTCGATGAGTGTGCTCCTATGTCGATAGATGAATTAGACACTACTCATTGCGATAATGGTCTTCATAAAATTACCAGTGGAATTACAAATATCTTCTTACGCGAAACATCTTTAATGAATTAGAAAAATAAAAATTAAAAAAATAAAAAAGAAAAAGGGCGAAAGCCTTTTTTCACTTATCCCCATAGACAGTCATTCGCATACTGTTATAAATACTGGGATGAATATCTCTAGAACAATCCAACCATTTTTCAAAATCGAATACACAATTCACGAATTTATAGTTCGTATAACGGCATTTAATAAAATCACAATAACTATTCATATTTTCTTTCGTTTTGGTAAAAACTAAGCTTTCATTTCCTCGGCTATCTTTATTGTTCTCAACACACCATTCGACAAATTCATTCATAAAAAATATGTAAATGTTTTTGAGTATATAATATGATAATACACTGGTTTCTTCTTTATATTTGATTTGTCTCACTCTATGAGAATTCATATCTTGTTTATCATATAATTGTTTATAATCTATTCCGAAGAAATGAAGAATTTTTGAACTTTGAAACATAGAGAACATACGTTCATTCTGTAATAAAAGTTCTCCTTTGGAAACAATTTTATGAATATATATCTCAAGGTTCTCTTTTCTTTTCATTGAATTTGTAATAGAAAAATATGAAATAAATAAAACATTTATCATTTCGCCCCACATTTCACAGTAAGTTTCATATAAACGAACATCAGCAGATACAGGAAAAATATCCAAGATAGTTTTATCACAATCACTCGTATCAGCATTTGAAAAATCTAATCCATTACAATGAAAACATTCATGAGCGAGAACTTTGAACCATTCTTCATGACGAAATAAAACAATCTCTGCGTGTGGTTTACAAGAAGTAGTAAAAGCAGTATTTACATTTTCCTCTTTTAAAACTTTTGTATGAATAGGGAGAACCTTTTTCAAATCTGTTAAATATAAATAAATATTTAAATTTTTTGAACAATCTTTATTCGCATAAGTATAGACAATATACAACAACATATAGACTTTTTTAATGTATTCTTGTATGATTTCATCCGTCAAATTTGTATAAAACGAAACAGTATATTGTTTTGAATGTATATTAAATTTGTAAACATAATTTGTTGCTTTCATGTTCTCTATATGTTTTATGATATTGGCTGGAATAATATCTATCATATTACATTTGGGCATTGTAGTATTTTTTTCTATATGAAATTTTGATTTATGGCTTTCATAATAATCATTACTTTCGATAATTAAATTTACAATTTCATTTATTAATTTTTTAGAAGTAGAAGAGAACCTAAGAGGATTTTTAAAATGTTCGTTAAATTTTTCTTTTAAACCGTTAATAAATGATTCCATTACACTATAGATAGAAAAGAATTACTTCAACATATACGATTGTGAAAAATTGAATCTGCCGGCCATGCCGTTATGAAGTGTAAATAATACAACAACTACAAAATGGGTATAAAAAATTTAAATAAATTTCTATTAGATAATTGTAGTAAAAAATCTATTAAAAAAATACATTTAAAAGAATTATCAGGGAAAACTTTGGTAATAGATGCGAGTATTTATATGTATAAATTCCTCATTGAAAATACGTTGTTAGAAAGTATGTATTTGTTTGTATCTATATTGAAACATTATAAAATAACGCCTATATTTGTATTTGATGGGAAACCTCCTCCTGAAAAAAAGGAATTATTAATCAAACGGAGATTAGATAAATTAGAAGCAGAACAACAATATTTACAAATACAAAAATCATTAGAAACAGAAACAGATGAAACAAAAAAAGAAGAAAAAAAATGGGAAATGGAAATGTTAAAAAAACAATTTATACGAATTAAAGAAGAAGATTTACGTAAAGTAAAAGAATTACTAGATGCGTATGGTGTATTATATTATGAAGCTCCAGGCGAAGCCGATAATCTATGTGCGTATTTATTATTTACAGAAAAAGCGTGGGGATGCATAAGCGATGATATGGATATGTTTCTATATGGGTGTAATTATGTAATCCGAAATATTAGTTTATTAAACCATACTGTAATATTATATGATACGAGCAGAATTATATCAGAGTTAAAAATGACTCCAAAAATATTTAAGGAAATTATCGTATTATCGGGTACAGATTATAATATGAATAATGAAACATCTTTGTACGAAACGATACAATGGTATTATGAATATGTAGTATATCTTGAAAAAATGAAACATGAAAATAAACAGCCTAAAAACTTTTATGTTTGGTTAGTTAAAAACACAAAATATATAAAAAATTATGAATTGTTATTACGGACATATCAGTTATTCCAAATATCCTTAAATGATGAACTGATAAAATGGGAAGTCAATAATATAAATCGCGAAACGAGACTAAATTTACCAAGATTGTATAAAATCATGGAGCCAGAAGGGTTTGTATTTGTAAAGCGGTAAATAACGTCAATATTATCATAATGACGTTATTTTTTTATGTTTTATTAAATAATAGTAGATAAGTATGAACCTTTGAAATCTACATTACCTGTATGCATTAAATTGATAGTAACATCTAAATAAATACTTCCACCCATTTTTGACCAACGGTGACAAAATAACCAATCTTCTGAATAATAATGATTATCTTCTACTCCACAATCAAATAATGCGTAAGCATGGTCATTTTCAGACCCTTTTAAAAAACCAACATCATCTACATATTTAGTGGTTGGGTATGCTTTAGACATTTTTTCAATAGTTGATCGTTTTATCATCATAAATCCAGTTGCTAAATGTTTGATTTTCGCCAAATTATTTTCAATGGATAGCATATTATTAATATAATTGATATTATATCGTAATAAATTATGTTCTATCATATCTTCATCAGAAATACGACCGGCAAATTGCGAATTATTTTTCTTATCAATCATTTCTTTTATAACATTTCGGTCTTTCGAATCTTTTACTATTTTATCCCAATAGTAATGTTTGATAGGATATACGCCACCACATAGTGATTTATTACATACAATTAATTTTAAAACATCAGCTGGTTCCCAAGTAATATCTGCGTCAATGAATAAAATATGAGTCATAAGAGGGTCATTCATTGCTTTGGCTACTAAATTATTACGAGCACGGGATACTAAACTATCATTTCTACAAAATTCAACTTTATGTTCAATACCTACACTACGAAATAAATCGAATGTGGATTGTAAACATAGCACATAATTTACATAACATAAACTACCATAACAAGGTGTTAAAATATAAACCCTTGTTCTATTTTCTGCTACGTATTTTTTAACTTTATCTATGAAATTTAATTCTTGGCTTGCTTTTACAGATAATGGTTTTGTTGTCCCATTTGGTTCAGATACAGGTGGTTGTTGTTTTTGTTCTTCGGTATGAAAATCATTCATAAAAATATCGTCATTGTTATCGATTGTTTCGGTGGGTTGAGACATGGGATATAAATTGTATTATATAATCATATTTATATCGTTTACAGTAGAATTTAAATATTTACCATAAAAAAAGATATTGGTCCAAATGGTCCTCACTTTTTCATTTTTTATTTTACATAACATAAAATATGTACATTTATAAATCCATCCATTCAGTTGTTAGTAATTCTTTGAAATTTGATTTGATACCGTTGCCTTTTTCGAAATCATTTTGGAAATTATTGAATAATGTAATGATTTGGAATAAATAATTTTCCCATTGATTATTACAAATTTCCTTGAAATTTTTAGTAAAATTATAGGCGTAGCATAAGTTTTTTATACAAATACCTTTATGAGAACCGACTTTACCTCTATTTTTCAAATATTGATTTGTTTTTATGGTATCAAATAATACCGAATCGATGAAGACGAATGGCCAGTCATTGGTACGAAGTTGTAAGGTAATAAAGTATTCCTGATTTTTATGAAATCCATATTGTGGAATGACTTTGATTTTTAATGATTCCATTGTATCTTGTTCTACAAATTCAACTAAACCTAATTCAATATAATGATTTGAATCCATTGCGGTTTGAATTGGTTTTTGAATTTTGTTAAAATCTGCTAATAATTGACGAGCTTCCATTTTTTGCGTTTGTATTGTTGTTGCTGTTTTGATGAATATAAAATTTTCGCAAATAAGTAATTCAATTTTTCACATCTATAACATAAAATTTTTATGGTATTTTATGTTATAGTATCATTCTCTAGTTTATAATTTTTATTTTGTTTTACATATTTTTACAGTTTTTTATAGTTTTTTCATATTTTAGTACTTATAATGTTGTTCATATTTTTATGTATTTTATTTTTAGTTTAGATTTAAGCGGTGGCGGTTGCCTTGATGAAGTGATGCTTCATGTATCTTTGTAAGTTGAAGTAGGTAAGCTCATCGTTCTTGTTTAACTTCAATAACTTTGAAAGCTTAGCATCAGGGTTGATTTTGCGACCATTGGCTGGGTCCTTCAAGTTGTTGGATTGGATGTACTTGTTGATTTCCTTACTGACCTCAGTTCTGGCCATCTCGGTTCCAACAGTCTTGCCTAAGAACTCAGCAAGCTCGTTACTGATTAAGGTTGGCTTGACGAAACCAGAAGGTTGTCTGTTGCCGGTAGCACGCTTTCTCTTTGAGGAAGCCTTTAGTGCTGCCTTTAAGTCGCGGGAGACAGTCTTCTCAAGGGTCTTGAAATCGTTCTTAACAGTTGAGAATAATCCAACCAATTGTTGTAATTTAGCACTGAACTCAGTCATCTTTACTGAAACAGATGATGCTTCAGTTGACTCAACTGGGGCAGATGTTGCTGGGGCAGCAACTTGGGTTGCGACTGGCTCAACAGCCTTGGTCTTCTTAGCACGAGGTGCCTTTGTTGCTTCAGCAACAACAGGGGTTGAAACAGGGGCGGCGGTTTGTTTTTCTGCGGAAGTCTTAGTTGCTCTAACCATTCTCACTATATACATATAATGTGTTTCGTTTTTAAGTTGTTTTCACGTTAAATATATTTATTTATGAATAATTATATTTTATTCGCTTGAATATTCCTAAGGATTTATAAAAATAAATAAAAAACGCGGATTTTTATAAAAAAGAAATAGATTCATATAACCAAGGCATTGAATTTCTAGCCTGGATAGACACTATAGTTAATGCAGAAAGAGCGTGTAAAGTTCCTAATTTACGAAATTCTTCATCTATTCCACTATATACCATATTTTCTATAATTGTTAAACAAACAAATTTGATTTGTTCTTCGGTAATATTGTTTTGATAAATAGGTTGAACAAAAATACTACTAAACGGGTCAAATAATGGGCAAATTTTTAATTTTATATCAATACTAAGTTGCGCACGAAAATTCCAAATATCGTATAATACTCTATATAATCTCAATAAATCGCGTTTTTCTAAAGTGGTGAACCAACTACTTTGTGTATAGTTGCCCAAATGGTCGATTTCAATAAATAATTCTTGTATGCGTATATTGGTCGGTTTTTTTCTGATTTCTATTATTTTATTGTAATTATTGCGAACTTCAGGGGTCATTGATGCATGGTTCACGCGTGGATTAAAATAATTATTAGATATTTGACCAGTAAAATCATTCGTAGTATTGCGTAAATTATGACTATGTAATGTATTTTCGGGCATAGTCGTGGTATAATTTCCTGTATTATATCTTCCTTGTTGGTTTGCTAAAAATTCAAGCCGTGAGAATGCGTGTGTACGATTCATACCACTTGTTAGCGTATTTGTTCGCGAAACTCCATTGTTTTTATTCACTACCAATTTTACACTTATTTCATCTTTATATTCTGGATAAATAATTTGGATAATATTGTAAAGAGAAATGATATTAAATACCGTTTGATAATTTAATTTTTCTCTATTGTATGGATTTGTAACTGAAGACTTTGTTCTCATTAATTGTATCAAAGATGTGATATTAAATCCATAATTAAAATTATTTTCATCTTGATAACTAAAAAATAATTCATATGGTATTTCGGGTAAAGGTTCTAATGTAACGAAATCTGTATCATTTACACAAATAGACCTCTCTAAAAATGCTTTGCCTCTTAATTTGAATGAATTTTTAACAATCCATCCTCTGTATATTTTTTGTATTTTAGTTGCTGAAACCATATCTTTAAAATATTTTTCAATACGTTGAATGAGAACATCTTTATTTCCAGTTAGACGCAATTTATAGTGTTTCACTATTTTTTTAATTTCGGGTAATTTATATTTTTTCAATATAATGTTTTTTTCATAAAATTCTTTGTAGGTTATTATGGATGAGTCGGTTGTCTGTAGTTTATTCATATTACAATCCATTTCGGTATTTTTTCGTAATGTAGATAACATAATATTATATACTAGTATGAGATAATATTTATATAGGTTTACAGATTTTCTTTATAATAATTCATGTAAACAAAAAGAGAACATCATGTTCTCTTTTTTATGTTATTTTCAATAAATTCTTTAAAAAATTGAATTAAAGAAAAGCCAATATATATACTATACCAGTCTCAGACAGCTCTCTTATTACTTACTTATACTCGCACACTCAAACTAATTACAATGTCAAAACAATCATCGCCAATCGTAGTTTCAGTAGACCAATGGAATACTTCAAGTATTCGTTATATGCAGCCAAAAGTCAATGACCGCGGCGGAAAATCTATAAATATTATTAGTACTCAATCAAATCGCGCATTACATTTATCGACCCCACTTATGATGACTTGGGGAATTTCCGATTACACTGATGAAAAAACCGGTGAATCCGATGGAAAGTTCACAATTTCATTAAATTTCCCAAATGACCAATATAAATCAGAAGCAACCGACGTATTTTTAAAAAAATTAAAAGAATTCGAAAACCAAATATTAGACGATGCTGTTAAGAACAGTGAAATATGGTTCGGAGAAGAATTATCTCGTGATGTAGTAAAGCATAACTTCTTCCCATTCCTCAAATACTCAAAAGACAAAAATACAAAAAAATTCGATTATGCTAAGCCTCCTTCTATTCGCGCCAAAGTTCCAAATTATGATGGTCGTTGGGCAATTGAAATTTATGATACAAATCAAAAATTAATCTTCCCTTGCGATAATGATCGAATGACCCCACAAGATTTCATTACCAAGATGAGTAAAGTCGCATGTGTAATTCAATGTGGTGGATTATGGTTCGGTGGAAAGGGTTGGGGAGTTACTTGGAAATTAAACCAATGTGTTGTAAAACCACAAGAAGTGGTCAGTGTATATGGTAAATGCCATATCGAATTATCTAGTGATGATTTATCATCTATGAATAAACCAGTTGCGGCTGAAGCTGTTGATGATGATGAAGAAGTCATTGAACCAACTGTTTCCAGTAAAAACGCAGTAGCAGTGGAAGACAGTGATGAAGAACAGGAAGAAGAACCTGAACCAGTCGCAGTAGCACCAGTGAAAAAAGTAATCAAAAAAGCGGCAGAACCAGTAGCAGTCGCACCAGTAGCAGCGGCCGAAGCAGAACCAGCCAAGAAGAAGGTAGTCAAGAAGAAGGCAGTATAAATACCAGAAAAATATAAAAAATATAGTAGCTAGTAGCATTTATCGTTTGTAATTTAAATAAATAATCGAATAAGAATATTTGAGTAAAAATATTCTTATTTTTTATTTTTTCAATATATTATATGTATCATGAAATATATATATAAAGTATTTCTTTTTTATTTGTTTAATATGACTTTTTTAAAAATGATGCGTTCATACCAAATGAAATATATGAATATGAACTCGCAATATATAATTACCAATACGAATAAGAGAACTTTTGGTATCAATGAAAAAGAAACATATATGAATGAAAACAAATTTATTGAAGATAAAAAAATCATTTCTATATCGCCAGGTGGCTTCAAAGGTGTATATATGCTAGGGGTATGTATGTATATAAAAGACCATTTCGACCTGGATAATTATATTTTTTCAGGTGCGTCCGCTGGAGCGTGGAATTCACTCGTATTATGTTGTAAGAGAGATGTGAAATATTTGAAAGAAGAAATTGTCGATTATAGTATAAAAAATTCCAAAACGATTATTGAATTGGAGAACCTGATGAAAACTAAAATTTTACAATATTATACTACAGATGATTTTGATTTGAGAAGATTATTTATCGGCGTAACCACGTTGAATGGTTTATACCCAGAAACCACCATATATTCGGATTTTAACAATTTAGAAGACGCTATCAATTGTTGTATCGCAAGTTCTCATATACCGCTTATTACTGGTGGAATTATAAATAGATATCACAATAAATTTACGTTTGATGGAGGATTTAGCAGAGTACCTTATTTAAATATAAAACAAAATGTACTTCATATTACACCCAGTATGTGGAAACAAGAAACGAAAAGAAGCACGATAGGTGATATCAATGAATTTACTACTTTGTTCTCTAAAAACAAATATAATTTCTCTCAACTTTTTTTGAGCGGTTATGAAGACGCAGAGAAACATAAAGATTTTCTAGAAACCAAATTGAATATTTGAAAGCAATATAAAATCATAATTATATTCTTATAATAATGATTACTGCGTTAACAACATCATATAATTATTTTAATTTATTTATAAAAAATGGTTTTTATATACCTATCGTATCCTATATTGTATATAAAAATACAGAAGATTTATTTTTATCAAGCATTATAGGTCTCAAACTATTTCCAGCCAATTATTTTTATTGGTTTTATAATTCATTTGATTATTTTCCAGAACCTTATAAACGATACAATCAAGTGAAACAATTTGTTCGTTTTACAGATACCGGACATATGCTATCGTTTATATATTATTTCTATCCTCGTATTTTTCCAGTAGCTTTCAATATTCATTTTATAATTACATTAGGATATTGGTATGGTATCATCATGGTAAATATGAAGGATACTAGTCAAATTATACATCCCGAATATATTGTATGGTTTAATAATCTATGGGCATATGCGATTCATATTCTTCCTATTTTATTGTTTTTGCGAGAAATATATATACAGGATGTATGTTATCAATATTTTAGTACGAATGATTTGTATTATTCGTTTTTATGGGCATATACTTGGATATTTTTAATATATATTCCTTGGCGATATTACACAAAAGACCCAATATATTCCATATTATCAGATGACGAACCATTTGTAAATAAATGTAAGATATTTATAATTATGAATGGTTTGATTTTGGTAGCAAATTATTGTGGATATTATTTGATTCATACTATTTGCTAAAAAATTTCTACGGATTATATAAAAAATGGCGAATACCAGTTTATATAATCATTTATTCAATGGCGGGTCAAAACTAATGAAAGGCGGTGCGTTTAACCCAGTAAATACAATCAAACTTATACAAGAGAAAAAAACATTTCTAATCATGATTTTTGCTAATTTAATTGTCCAATTAGGGATTACCTATTATATTTTAGTAAATACAGATACACAGGTTATAAAACAGCGAAAAAATAGTTTCTTTTATAGATATAGTTTTATTGGATTTTTACCCTTGTTTGTATTGATATTCATTATGAATATGCCGATGCCTTCGTGGGCGCGGTTCATCGTATTTTCTATATTTTCCGCATATATGGGATTGATACTTAATTTTTGGGAAAAATTATATGGTTTAGAAATGTTGAAAGCAGTTATATTCTCAGTTGTCGGGGTTTTTATATCTATCATAGGTTTAGCGTTAGGATTATTGTCTTTTGGTATAAAACTAGGAAGTACATTTGGAATCGTTTTATTATTCGCATTATTACTGTTAATCATAAGTAGAATTGTATTTTGGTTTGCGGGAACATACAGCTTATATTCGAAGATGTTTGCTGTTTTCGGAATAGGATTGTTCTCATTATTCATATTACATGATACACATCAAATTTTATCGCGCAAGTACGATGGTGATTTTGTAACCGCATCTCTCGATTATTATTTGGATTTTATTAATTTAGTTAGCAGCTTTCTGAATTTCAACGGCAATTGAAGTAAAATATTTATGTAAATCATATAAAAATATTTTACAGTACTATATAAATGTCTTTATTCCGAAAATATCAAGCAATAGATGAGAATGATGTAAATACGGAAGTCAATAGAATCTATAATAATTCAATAGAAGAGAACGATATAGCAATAGCAACATTATTGAATGAAAAAGATGCGGATGATTATGAAGCCCCAAGTGTTTTCAAACTCCGTTTATTTATTGGTTTAATGCTAACTTTTTTTACATTGACCATAACCGCGGGTTTGTTCATATTTTTTGATACAACCAATACTACCGTATCAACTGATGATACTATGAAATCAACAATGTATACTTATGATAAAATAAATATTACGGTATCGAATGAATATGGTGAATACTCAGGAGCCAAGTATGAATGGTTAACTGATAAATATTTAGCAGAACCATATAAAACAACCTCTTTTTCTATCAATGCGGATAATATCATCGACAATACTTTATCATGGAAATGGGTTCATCCGGATGAAGATATACTATGGGGAAATTCAATCGAAAAAGTCTTTACCGCTCCTGGAAAATATGATTTATATTTACAGGGGATAGACAATAATAATGAAGTGGTGATAAACCAAACCATTTCAGTTATCGTAAAATATGTAAAACGTGAATTACGTGCGTTAAGTTCGGAAGATAGACATAAATTTTTACATGCGGCTTCTAAAATATGGAAATATACAACCAGTGAAGGACAGGCAAAATATGGTGAGAAATTTACAGGGATTAATCAATTAGTAGAAGAACACGCACTGGCTTCGAATGATATTATGTGCGACCAATTTCACGAAGGCAGTGGATTTTTCACTCATCATTTCGCAATTACACAAACATTTGAAGCCGCACTACGTTCGGTCGACCCTTCTGTAACATTACCTTATTGGGATTTTACAATTGAAGGACAAGAAATAACAGACGTAGATGAAATACCTTCCTATTTTTTAGAAATAACCCCATTTTTAAATGATAAATGGTTTGGTAGTACGGATGAAAATGACCACGTTCAAGATTCTAAATTTGCGTATGTTAAAATGCCCAAAATAACGAACGAATCGATCGTAGAACCGAATTCATATGGTTATATTCGTTCATATTGGAATAACAATAATGACGAATATGCGGTTAGACATTTATTTGATATATGCGGTGTTGAAGCAAAAAATAAAAGAATACCAAATTGTCAAACTCATTTTGATATTATTAACTCATCTACGTTATCAGACTTTCAAATATTATCTCCAAACGATGGTCACGGCACAGTTCACGTTCAATTAGGTGGTATGGGAGGAGATTGTATAGAAACATATAAAAATTTTACTGATACGTGGGCAGAATTATTGGATGCGGATATGACTCCTGATGAAATTATGTCGCATGGTTATAGCATGGATGAATGGGAATGGGGTACACAAGGTCCTAGACGAACAATGTTGGAAAATATGGTGATGGGTGAATATTTTCATGTGTATAAATCATTATGGCGTTCACATATGTGTGCTAGAGATGGAACTCCTAATTTATTAGTTTGTCCGGATAATTGTGATGAAAATACACCTACCAAAGATTGTAGTTGTCAAGTAGAAGCATTAATGAATGGAACAACCGACTGGGAAAATGTGTATGATTGTATTTTATCTGGTCATAGTCAAATGGTATTTAATAAAATATTTCCAGAAGAATTTATTATTGATATGGTGTATATGTTAAGCAGTATGTCTTCCATTGAAGGTGAAATGTTAGAATCGTCTTCTCCTATTGATATATTGTTTTGGGTGATACATCCAACCATTGAACGCTTATTGTCTGCGAAACGATTGAACGCATATGTAGATTATGGTGGAACGCCGATTTATAGATGGCCAGTGGTAGATGGTTCAGAAGAAACTTGGTATTCTTTTTCATATTTTTCATTAGAAGCGAATGAAAATCAATATTTGCCTGACGCATATACGTGTACAGGGCATGATGCTTCTGACCCCGCATTACCCGCATCATTACCATGGTTAGATGGTTTTGAAGAAATAGCAGACACAGATGAAGATGGTATTATTACAAATTGGGAATATTATTTGGCGATTAATCCGAATAATGAAGATGGTTTAGATTATATTTTTGATAATTTTGAATGGAATCATTGTGATGATAAAATATAATAAGTAAAATGATTTTGATTTACTTATTATAGTTTGCTTTTCGAAATAATTTTATGTGTTTTTCTGCTATCTATCACAATAGATTTGGTTCTTAATTCTACTATATGCACCCAATCATATTTTGTAATTTTATGATTCTTCGTATATAATATTGTTTCATATATGTGTATGGCTTTTTCGAGTGTTTCCGCAAAATCACATATATTATCAAACCCGCCACTATTCGTTTGATAAAAATAACCAGCAAATATAGCGTAAGGTAATATACTCATAATTATATAGTGAATACAATAATTAAATATTTATATGATTTATGGTAATGAAACAATCGTTAAATATTGAGAACTACATGTATCTTCAGATTGAACAGAAGAAGGACATTCTATTTGTATAACAGGTGATTGAGACCAACATGTATATAAACCAGTCAATAGATTTTTATTACTACATTGTAAAACACAATATTGAGAACCTCCATAAGAATTACGTAATTCATTCGCAGATAAAGAATTCGTGGTATTAATATATTTATGTAATATTTCAGGGGTAGTAAATGTTTCGGCTAATGTAATGGCTTGTTGAAAATAATTGGTTTGTGATAACCCAGAACAAGTTCCATGTTTATCCCATTCGTGTTCCCAAAAAGAATCATAATCTGGACTAGTTTCATCATATTTTACATCTGGATAATAAGTCGTCATTATATCCCACCCAATTTCAATAGGAACGTCGGGGTCAAATTCTTCCGTAGAACAATATGAAGGATAACCAGTTGTTTCATATTGTGGCCATAATCCGTGAATCGTGAAATTATTTTTCCAATATGATTTTGGTTCTAAACAACCAGGATAATCAGGATTGGTAGTAAAACAAAATCCGGGGGTCCATGAATACGCAAGCACATATATATTTGCGAATGAATATGGGAGTAGTGATAAAAATAAAAGACTTTTCATTAAAATAACTATAGAAATTTACAAAATTGAATTATGTAATTTATATAGTTTCTATTCATTATATCGATTCAAAAATGATACTTATACCATATATACCGTATTGTATTTCTCAATTGTCTATATTTATTGGACAAATGATGGGTTTTTATTTATTGGGTATTGTCTGTGCTATCGTAGGGAAAGGGTTTCAATGTATCTCCTATATGGGGGTGTCTCTTCTGAAAATTGCTTATTTGTATATAACTGAAAAAAAACTACAAAAATATGTGAAATATATAAAATATATCTTGTATACTATTATAATCTATGATATCATAGAATTTGTTATAAATGAAATCTTGATATTCAATTTGCCTTACAATTATCAAATGATATAAATTAATTTTACAAAATTGAATTCTTTTTTTATTGATATCCGGTAATAAAACCAACAAACAAATGATACACTCAAAAGTAATACAACTTTGTAAAAAACAAGATGAAATATACCAAGGTAATGCCGTTAATTTAACCACTAACGAACCATATATCTATGGAATCATCATCGATGGACACGGAAATGATATTGGTGTGAATGATATACGAATCGTTATACAAACACACTTGATGGAAATTCTTGAAGCGGAACATCCACACATTTTAATACAAGAACAATTAGAAATATTAAAAAAACAACATATTCAACAAAGTCAACCATCTGTATTCTATTCAGTCGGTCAATCTCGTTTATTAAACCAATTAGCTCGTTCAGGTTCTACATTCTTGATGACTAAATTTTATAATAATCGAGTAGAAACATTTTCCATAGGAGATTCAGAAATTTATGTTATTAAAAACGATGAAATTGTTTATCATAACCCAATACACGATTGGAGTAATACATCGGAACAAATTCGTTTATTTCAACGAAGAGATATTAATATATTTCCACGATTAAGTTATGGTTCTTTTGCTATCAATCCGACAACTATTGCGAGTAAACCATCGTATATGATTGATTATAATAAGACTCATTCATTTGTTCCTACTCAAGCATTAGGACATGAGGGTATTACTGAATTTGCGCCTGAACGACAAACTATTTATTATGATGATGAAATTGATAAAATAAAAATTATCTTAGCATCAGATGGATTATGGGATGTATTTACACCTGAACATCCAGATGATTTACATAATATGAAAACATTGAATGGTGAAGAACTTGCGGATTTAGCTGAAAAACGATGGAAACAAGAATGGTTAGTCGCAAAATCGCCACAAACACCAGAAGATATTTACCCTACACCATCATCGTATCATTCAAATTCGTATGATGATGTATCAGTCATTACAATTACAAATAAATAAAAATAGAAATAAAAAATAGGGCGTTTCTGCCTTATTTTTTATTTTGTTGTGTGTTTGAATATCAATTACTATCATATCCGTCTGTATCATCATCGTCCGAATATAAATCATCGGTGTTCCATCCATCATTATATTCTTCTTGGTTCTCTGGACATATACAATAAATACGTTTTGGATAATTCAATTCATAATAATGGGTGTGTTGTATATAATTACCACAATAATAGCAATTAATAGCTTGTAGCTGTATATATTCGGTAAGATGTTCAGAATCGAAACCAAACGCCCAAACTTCTTTATCATCTGTGTAATTAGGGTCATTACCAAAATTATTTGATCGGCTCATTTCGGCGCTATTTATTAGATTATTCATTATTTGTTTTTGGGTTTTAGCATTTTGTATAATATTATATGTTTTGATATCATAAAATAAATAAGATTTTATTATATCAAGTAGTTCGTGCGGTAAATTTATGCGGTTTATATGTAATTGGATTACAGTCATTCTGGGGTTACAGGCAAAGTTTTTTGGTATTGATTGTTGAAGGGGGTGGGGTTATTTATAGAATATCTTTATAAAAGTAATTCAATTTTTTACACTAATTCATCCCCTATTATTTTGGTTTCTTTATCATTACAATTATTATTACATTTTGGTTGATTGGTTTGTTTCACGCCGAAAAATATAGCGGTTAGTGCTACTGCGGAACACGCACATATACCTAGACAAGTACACCCCGACATATTATATATATATCCGAAATATATAAAATAATACTAAATAAACTATTTGTTAGCATAATCGCAATACAACTAATTACAATTGTAAATACAAATTATTCTACCGTGACTACTTTCGCCAAATTTTTTGGAAAATCCGGATTATACCCTTTTTGGATAGATATTAAATAACTAAGTAATTGAATATATACATTGGCTACTATACCTCCGAATGTCGTATTTTTATCTACTTTTAGTTCGCATTCAGTATCGGAAATCCGGACTACTACCGCATCTCTAGCGGATACTTCTTGAAAAGCATTCTTATTTTTTTCTCGGTTCTCTTCATCTACATCTAAAATGATAATAGGTAAATCTTCTTCAATCAACGCAAATGGACCGTGCTTGAGAGAACTTGAACTAAAACCTTCGGCGTGTATATATGATATTTCTTTTATTTTCAATGCACCTTCTTTGGCTACCGCTTCATTTTTTCCTTTTCCTAATATAAAACACGTATGTTTGTTTATAAAAAAATCAATAAATATAGTTAGGTTCTCTTCTTTGTTCAAAACATTTTGTATATGGAATGGTAAATTTCTTAAATCATTTATGATTTGTTTTCTTCTTTCTATACAAGTTCCTCTGTTTTGTGAAAACCAAATAGCAATCATGGCGAGTATAACACATTGATTCGTAAACGATTTGGTAGATGCGACTCCTACCTCACGACCTGCGTTCAAATAGACTCCGCAATTGGTTTCACGAGCAATCATCGAATCTACTACATTTACAACTCCAATACTGATTAAATCGTATTCTTTGGCGATTTGAATACAGCGATGTAAATCTTTCGTTTCACCCGATTGGGATAATAAAATTACACCGACAGTTCCTTTTTTGGGAATGTCTTTGATTTGAAATTCCGCACCATCATATGCGACAACCGTATCAAAAATATCTAATGTTTTAAAAATATCCAATGACCACAACCCTGCGTGTAATGATGTTCCGCAACCTAATAAGATTAAATGATTTATTTCTAACAATCGGGATTTATTAGTATCTAATCCGCCTAATTTTACAGATACATTGTTCTCTATTCTGCCTCCATTATTCATGGCGCGAATAACACAATCGGGTTGTTCCATAATTTCTTTCAACATCCAGTGCTTATAATTGGCTGGTTTTAATTCTATATGTTGGTTTGCTTTGTCTTTTATAGCATATCTATGAATGTTTTTATTATATTTAATGGTTCTCTCTTCTTTGGTAATTTCTATTAAATCATTATTATCTAGTACAATATATTTCTTAATATAATTACCAAAGGCGATTTGTTCGGAAGCAATCATTATAAATTCTTCTTCCATTCCTAACAATAAAGGAGAACCGTTGCGAGTAATCCATATTTTATTGGGAAAATCTGCGTGTATAATAGCTAAAGCCCATGTGCCGATTAATTCTTCAATTGTTTTTTGAATGGCTTGTTGTATAGGTTCTCCATTATCTATATAATAACCAATGAGAACCGCGATAATTTCAGTATCGGTTTGTGATTTAAATATATAACCTTTCTCTAATAATTTTGTTTTGATTTCTTGAAAGTTCTCTATAATACCATTATGAACTAAGACAATTTTATTCGAATTATCGTGATGTGGATGAGCATTATTATCGGTTTTACCTCCGTGTGTCGCCCACCTTGTATGACCGATAGCACAATTTGAACTGATATTTTGGTTATATACCGACTCTTCCAATTGGTCTAATGCGTCGCAAGTTGTTTTGGATGCGAATTTTGTAGTATGAAGTTCTCCATTGGAAATACAAGATATACCGACGGAATCATAACCCCGATTTTGTAATAATCTTAATCCGGATAATATATATTCTTTATGTTCGTCATTTCCTAGATATCCTATAATTCCACACATTCTAATGTTCTCAGTGAATATATATATTGAGAACATTTTAAGTTTTTATTTTCGTTTTTATTCAAAATACTAATTTTCTCAGTCTCCATCGCAAATACGTATGTATTACGTTCATCCGTTTTCTATAGGTTTCATCGCTATAACGGAACATTTTACATATTTTATATACACTCCTTATCTTTCTCAAGCTTCCAAAATCGTATCGGGCGAAAAAAAGCGATTTATATTGGTCCGGCATTTCCATCACAGCCATTTTTATATTGGTAATGATATCCGTTTCTTTCACGACTACCGTATTATTCGCATGAGGACCATATAACACGATATTTGTTTCATCTTCGACTGAGCGTTTACATTTATCAAATAACCAATATTTATCGTAAGATAAAATACTCGGCATCATAAATTTACGCTTCTTAATATATTTTTGATAATGGTTCAATGGCTTTAACGGCATCAACTCTAATAATCCTAATCGCATTTTACCTTGTACGTGTTTCGCAGCAAAATGAGTTAGTGAGGAATTTCCATCAAAATTTTGAATAGCATCTAAAAACCCAATAATCGCATATTGTTGTAAGTCATATTCCAAAATAAATTTCAACGATTTTTCATTGGATTGCTTGAACATCCTCACTTGTTTTTTTAACCACGGCATATATTCTGAAAATAATATTTGTTGCGTTTTTCTTCGTATATCAACAGGGGTATTCGGATGTGTTAATATATATCGTATACTTTGTAATTGCGCAGTATTTAGAAAACCAGTACAACTATTTGTTAAGTTTATGAATAATATTATACCGAATATTCCAATCAATTGTATCATCTACATATAAATGCAGAGAACATTTTATATTCTTTGAGATATTAGATAAAATTGAGAAGAATTTATCGGTATATTTTAATTTCACACTATAGTAAAATGAATGATATAACAACCATTATTGAAAGATTACCTCAAGAATTGAAAACACAAATCTACAAAGACTATTTTGAAGCGACGATTGTATATGATGATTTAAAACAAATTATCAATTCAGACCAATGTAAAGCACTTTATAATATTGAATTGGCGGATGTATTGTCGAAAGTCTTACAGAATAATATTGTTGTAAAATATCTTTGTAAACACGAAAAAGAATTCAAATTTGTTTATAATATGGAAGTGGTTCTGAAACCAAATTCAACCGTAGATTATTACAATTTTGCTTCTTTATGGCTTTTCAATTTATATTTCAAAGATATTATGAAAAACCCTGTTTCATTGTCCATCAAAACAAATATGTTCAATCGGGTCTTTACCAATCATACTACAGATACCGGTAATATTACGATTATTCAATAATGATTATATATTTTCAATAATCATTATTTCAATGTGATATACACCATTATATTACTTTTTTTACTAATGTCGTATATATCTACTGTGTTTATTTTAGAAATTCCTTCATTTTTTAACACTACTGTTTGATTTTTCGTTACTAATAATTCTTTGGGATTTATTTCGCAATTTTTTTTTCCAATATCCACGATGATTGTGTCTTTATCTAGTATTTCCTTTACATCATAAGTTATATTCACATGGATATTATTTTTATTATCGATGGTTATATTTTCAGGTAATATTGGAAAACATTTCACATACAAATCATTACCATTATTATCATATACTAGTTCATCGTGCCATAAAGGAACAATATACGTCGTATTGTTTACAATGAGTTTATACAAGTTATTTTCGAATAAATCGTCGATGGATGGGTTCAAAATAATACATTCATCATTTTCTATTTTTTTATTCAATACCATTCGTATTTTTTCTATAAAATCATTCGAAAAATGTAATACTTCTCTATATTTACCAATGATTTCAAATATTTTTATTAAAACCGTTTTATCTACTTTTTCTATCATTTCCAATGCTTTCTTCTCACACATAGTTGAAATCTTTTCTATGATGATATAATATAAACTATTTTGTATTCCATCATTTTTCATAATATTCTTTATAAACGACATGAGTATCCCAGCATAACTATCATTATTGTCTTCTTCTTCAAATTCGGTTTCAAAATTCATGTTGAATACATTTTCTCCATCAATCGTTTTTAATAAAAAGTCATAAGACGCGTGTATTTCTTGAAATTTACTGCATGCTTCAGGCGTATTATTTTTATCTGGATGATATCGTAAGGCATTCATTCTATAATGTTTTTTTAATATTTCTTTCGTCAATGGACCAGTTTCTTCAATTCCAAGATGTTTACATGCTTTTTTATAATTCATCGTATTTATGTATCTTGTTTATTATATAAAACATAATACTCTCTAAGTGGTATATAGGTCTATAATTATTATTGTAATATTTCAAAAAGGAAAACGTTTTTTCTAATATGTCTGTGATATCTTCTGCTTTTAAATAGTTGTTCTGTATAAAATAGCGCAATATATACCATAAACATTCCGTTACATCTAAATTATAGGTAAGTATATCATATAATGTATCTCGGAAATCTGTAAATACTAATTTGTCGGATTTCATAATTTCGGCAATAATATTATCACATATGATATTGAATACGTCTTTGGGCATTTTTTCCGTATCGTCTACCAATGGAAAATAACGAACTTCTTTTAAATTCAATATTCCATCCAATTCGATGGAATCTACTATCTCCAATGTCTTTTTAATTTTTGTATTTTCGTCATTTTTTACCGTTATTTGTTTGAAGAATGGATTTGAATTTGCGATCGCCTGTGGTTGATGAGTAGTGATCAGTTTATTATATTCATTTTTATTTGGTCTTTTCACATTTATTACGAGACAAGAATTTATAATGGTTGTCGGCATAAAACTAATATGTTCAGTTATAATAAAGAATTTAACTTTGATATTTGATTGACTATTATATTGCTGCATATAACTATAAAATATCTCTAATAATTCATTATGTATTAAATGGAAATTTTTACATACTATTATTCCAAACTTATCGACTTTTACCGATATAATATCTATTATTTGGAAAAATGCTTCATGCCATACCAACTTAGAATTACACCCTAATAACGACATATCAATTTCATAATGAATATCACTAATTCTATACATATAGGTCTGTTTATCGGTTTGTAATGTAATTTTTTTATCGTATTTTAATTCGCTGGGACTATATTTTTTTAATAAAGAGAGAACCTGTGAATATTTTCCTGAACCTGTGGGACCATATATAATACAATTATTCAAGTCATTGTTATTTTTGGGAAATCGGTTGAATACTTCTATTAATTCGGGGTGGATATTCGATTTTTCAACCGCGTTTATATAATCATCGTAATGAGTTTCGTAATATTTCATTTTATATACTATAGAGAACATTCATTTTATATTTTTACGAATATAAAATGAATTATCGGGAAATCACTGTTATTTTATTTAATTCTAATAAACTATTACATAAAAATACTTCATATGAGGTTAATCCGACCACCGCTCCCGAAATGAGTGTTAAAAATATTTTATAAATAATATGTTGGCTCATATTCATTAACATTAATAATAATAAGGTTAAACATGTACTTACCACAAAAAAGATTTTGAACTCTTTGGTTTTCTTCATATTATTCTTAGACAATGGAACAACACCATCTCCTTCTATTTTATGCTGCTTATATACATGATTATATGATATCAAAAATAATACTAATGATACAAAATTTAGTATTGCTCCTACTAACATTCCACCCCATATCAATGTTCCACCTTCTATAAATCCGGTAATACTACGAATATCAAATTTAGATTTTTCTATCATTGATTGCAGTATAAATATTAAGAAAAACATGTGATATATGCTTAACAAAATGAAACTGGAAATTTCTTGTTCACGTTTAAATATAAATACAAAACATATAATGTATATCGCTAAGTATCCTACTATTTTTACTACGTTAATATATTTATTTCCGTCTATTATTTTTTGAGGGTTGGATATAATATTTAAATTCATTTATACATATTTATCATATTTTATTCATAGCGTTATTCAATCTGTATTTTATAGGTTTTTTCTAACCATTCAATGAGAACATTCGATTCACATGTTCCAAAACCTTCGGGGAATTTTTTTATATTGTAAAATTCGGGTTTAGTCATGGCATCTGTTTTATAATAAGCATATGCACCGAATTTCCCTTTGCGAATACTTAAGTCTTTCGTTAATACTCTCAATATGGCCTTGTTTTTTGAAGTAATATCACTTCCTAAATATTTTATAACATCCTCCAACGTTATTTGGTCTAAAGGCTTTTCTATTTTTTTAATACTTTCTCGTTTTTCTCCCCATTCCACATACGGACCGAATTTACCATTTTTTATATACAGTGGTTCGCCTTCGTATTCACCTAAATGATTATTCTTTATTTCATATAATTCATCCAACGTATATTCGCGATTTTTTAATTTTTCTAAATCGATTTTCATATCCTTTTTCACTGGTTTATATTCAAATGTTCCGTCTTCCGCTTTACTTCGTACGACTGGACCAAATTTTTCAAATATGAAATCGTGTTCATCATCTATCGGATAGATTTGTTTCTCCAATTTTGCGATGGGTTTGGACAATTCTTTGATTTCTTGATAACATTCTTTACATAATTTGGCCCAATCAGATTCTGCTCCAGAGGATACTTGGTCTAATTTATCTTCCATTGATTTGGTATAATCATAGGAGAACATTGATTGAAAATGTTTTATTAAAAATTCTACGGTAATTAATCCTAATGGTTCCAATACCAATTTGCTTTTTTCATTTCCGAATACCTTTTCTTTTTCTATACTATCGAGAACCTTTCCTCGCAATTTGTATTCTATGAATTTTATTTTTTCTCCTTCTAAATCTTTGCGTTTTACATATCCCCTCTCTTGGATTGTTTCTACAATCGTCGCAAATGTTGAGGGGCGTCCAATTCCTAATTCTTCTAATGTATTTATCAGGGTTGCTTCGGTATAATGTTGATGTTTATTCCTGACTGCGATAGTGCTTTCAATAAAATTATAGGCGACTTCTTTACCTGATTTTTCGATGGATTGAAAAAATAATAATAGGGCGTTTGGTTGATTTTGATTTTCAGTTGTTTTCTCTTCTTTTTCAGTGAGTATTTTCCAACCTAAAAAGATAGGTATTTCTACTGTGTACGTGTAATATTTTTCATCAGGCGCTGTTAATTTTATATTTGAATTGTTATATAAAGCATCCGACATACAACTTTCAATTGAATTTCGCCATATTAATTTATAGAGTGTATTCATTCGAGAGTTATCACTATCTGCTATCGTGCGGGTTTCAATATGGGTAATACGAATGGCTTCGTGCGGATTTTGAAGGTCCTTCTGTTCAATTGTTTCTAGTTTTCCAATATATTCTGGTTTATTCCATTCTTTTATGATATAACCACTCGCTTTATCAATAAAATCTTTAGAATATTTCATACTATCGGTTCGCATATATGTAATATAACCGTTTTGATATAATTGTTGACATAAACTCATTGTTTCTTTGGGAGACATATGTAATAAATTACTAGCTGTTTGTAATAATTTCGATGTATTGAATGGTTTCGGTGGAGTTTTGGTGGATTTTTTTGGAGAACCTACGGATAATTTGTGTTGGAATGTTTTTGTTTTTTCTAAAAATTGTTGTATTTCTTGATTGGTATCATATTCGTGGTTTAATGTAAATAATATATTTTTTGAAGTAAAACTACCAGTGGTTTTATATTTGGTTTCGATTTCCGATTTTTCTTTTTCATTATCATAGACTAAACGTAATGCGGGGGTTTGACATCGCCCTGCGGATAAAGAGTTTGATTTATTGTGATATAAATATTTCCATAAATGTGGCGAAATTTTATATCCAACCACCATATCTAATACTTGCCGGGCGTGTTGGGCGTGAACTAAATTCATATTTATCCTTGTTGGGTTATTTACCGCATCAACAATGGCTTTTTTTGTTATTTCGTGAAATAATATTCGTTTGGTTGTTTCAATAGGTAAATCAAATACTTTACATATATGCCATGCGATTGCTTCTCCTTCTCGGTCATCATCAGATGCTAATATAATATTTTGTTTAGAGAACCTATTGATTACCGAACGCATTTGTTCAATATGAGAACTTTTTTCATCAATGATGGTGAATGTTGGTTCAAATGTAGATTTTGTATCGATTGATTTTAATCCTTCTATCGTGCGAATATGACCTTTGGATGCTATACAACAATATTCTTCACCTAAAAAACTTTCTATTTTACCACATTTGGATGGTGATTCGACAATGATTAAGTATTTGGCGTTTAGATTTACATTCGGTTCTTTTTTTGCGTATGTTGTGGTAGATTTCTTTTTGAAAAATTTTTTAGGAGGCATAGAGAACTTTATAGTAGATAAAAAAATAGTTTTATTTCATTTTCATTTATATGTTTGTTTATAAATCGTCTATAAATAATATTTACACGGTTCATCTATATTGAAATGCGTATACGTGTATACATAGTCTACATTCGTTCTACAATATGGACAATCTATTTTGGGACAACATACAACTGGTTCAATAGGGTTCATACTCGCGTCATATCCTCCTGGTTTTGATATACGTTTTTGATATTTATATTCAAGTAAACAGTCTCCGTGAAAAGCGTGATTACATTGGGTTTGATATATAGGTTTATGGAACATTTTGTCTTTATAATTTAACCAACTTTTCATAAATCGAGTGCTTTCTTGGTCTTCAATGACCATAGGGCCAATACATATACTACATACGTATTCTTGCGGGTTATTAAAAATATCTATCATTATATTTGGTTTGTCTATTACTGTTTCTGCGGGTTCTGTTTGGGTTTCCATATTGTGTGTTTGTTTTATTGAATATACAATTGGTTCGTAGGTTCAATTTTATAATCCAAAAGTATTACAATTGTATTCATAATATTTACAATTGTAATTACAAATATATATTGATAATGTATATTATGTATTTTACCTTATTAATAATCTCTTTCATATTATTTTATTTTGTGTTATTTAATAAAAATTATAACGTATCATTGTTTAGTAGTTTAACTATCTTTTTATTATTTACTATTTTTAAATATAGCTATTATTATTTAGTTATACCTGTAATATTACTTGCTATATCCATTATAGTTAAATTTAATTTTAAAAAATATGTTACGTTAATTAATTTTATTCTATTGTTTTATGTATTTGTTAGTATTTTAGAATTTCTAGGACATAAATTTGTAATGCATTGCGATAAAAATAATTTTTTAAGTAAAATAATAGAATATATACCTTTTGTAAATAGTCAATATTTTTCAACTTGCGAAAAACATATTCAACACCATTTGGAAGTAGAACCTGATATGAGGTTAAATTATATTGAACATAAAGAATCATTATTTATGGGTTGGAATATATATCTTACGTTATTTTTTGCGTTTTTGTTATGTGGATTATTATCAAAACTAACATCTAATTATGATATATCTTATAAATATTTGATTATTATTTGCGCCATAATAACGTTTATATGGGAATATTTATGGAATAAGATACATATTACAATGCATAAAACAGAAATAGATTATTCTATAAAGGAGGGACCATATGATGAAAAATTATTTAATCTTGATAAAATTAAGGATATATTATTACAAAATCATGAGAACCATCATTTACAAAAAGGTGATAAAAAAGGGAATTATAATGTAATTGTATTAGGTGCGGATGAATGGTTTGGCTATTATAATACAAAGATTGATAATACCGAATATTGTAAAACACATACAAATGAAAAAATATGTAAATAATTATTGTATAATTATTATGTAATTATATAATATAATGGAGCCAACTATAACACGTTTAATATTTATCATTATTTTGATGTTTATTTTACGATATATAGTGTTAGAATATACGCCGTTAGTAATTATCAATGGTTATTTCTCGATATTTATTTGTTTTTTCATCTTATCTTTTCTTTTTACAAAAAATATATTGTTCTCTGTACTAATTGGATTATTTACTATCAATATGAGAGTTTTACATAGGTCGGTGAAAGATAAATCTACATTAAATAATTATAATAGTTTTAGTAATTGTTTTATATTTTTATTCGGATTACTTTTATTAAGTGTAATTTTAATTAACTATAGACATTTTAATAAACATGTTGAAAAATATTATAGTCATGTGTTATTCCTATTAGTGAGTAGTAATTTGTATTTTTTAAGAAGTTCTCCTAATGATGATAAATTGATGTGTTATCCTTGATTTTTTTGAAATTTATTTATTATTTTAATATTTTCTATAGGTTTATAATCAATCTTGTATATCTCTTTATTTGTAAATTCATACGGAAGCATAAACATTATTTTGTTTTTCAATAATTTACAATATTCTAAAAATTTTATTACAAATCCTACACACCCTACATTCTTTTCTAAAAATGTATAATTTTTGTATTTATCCATAAATTCTTTTATTTTATCATTATCTATGAATTTGTCTATGTTATTACGAGTTAAATGTATAGTTCCATTATATTTTTGTATTCTATCATACGCTTTATGATATATTACTCCATTTTTATGATCATTATTTAATTCGCTTTTAAAATAATCTTCCGTACATTCTAATATATATGGAATACCATTTTGTTTTACTATAATTCCTATATGTCCAAAATATACATTACAAAATAATGAATGTAAATATCTATAAAAAAATAGTTCTGGAATATCATAACTATGGTATGAACGAAATAGAACAAAATCGCCAGTTGTAGATTTTGATAATGCCTCAGTTGTATTATTTTCAATGGTAGAGAAGTTTGGATTTGTTGATAATTTATATTCTATAAGAATTGTAAATGTTAATATTATGAAAATAACTAATATGATTTTATCAATGAAAAACCGTTTATTGATATATTTTGTTAAATAATATATGGCTAATATAAATAAAATCAACAATATTATAGACAGCATTTTGATACCAACATCTCCTTCTGGTGAAATTATATAATCGATTTTTTCTTTAAATATTTCATTACTATTAAAAAATAAAAACAGTAATTCAACAAATATTAAAAATATAAAAATATAATTTATATTTACTTTCATTATAATTTATAATTACAAATTATATTTTGTAATTATTTTACATTCCATAGAGTACTTCAATGAAAATAGCTAATAACATTGGAAATTGCCATGTTGAAAACATTGATTTATAAGTTAAATCTTTTACCACTAATATTTGTATAAAGACGTAAAAACTAATCATTACTGAAATAAGTAATACAAATTTGAACCAAAAATCTAATTGAAATAAGAAGTCTGGCTTTTTTAACATTATATATGTATCTAAATATAAAAAATTGATTTTAAAAGAAAATTTAATTGCTAATTACAAATATCTATACAAATGAATTCCGAAATCATACAATCTAAATTATTGAATACCGGTTATTTGGCTGGCGTTTTACAATTACACGGCAATCGTTCTTTTGGTAGAACCGCTAATAAAAAACGGCTATTATATAAATGTATACCCGATGATAAAGAATTGCCCGTCTTTCTTATTCCGTATGAAATGAAAATGGATTTTTCCAAAGTATTCAAAAATAAATATGTTTTATTCACAATTGACCATTGGAATGAAACACATCCACACGGTTTATTAAAAGAAACCATTGGCGATGTGGACGATTTAAATTGTTATTATGAATATCAACTATATTGTAAACATTTACATATTTCCATCAATGATTTTACCAATAAATCGCGCGTTGTTTTACAAGAAAATACGGTCGAAACGATTATCTCTCGCATGTTGACCCTACCTAAATATCAATTAGAAGATAGACGCGCCGAATATATCTTTTCAATTGACCCTGAGAACAGTCGCGATTTTGATGACGCTTTCAGTATACAGACTTTGGATAATAATGAAACGAAAATAAGTATCTATATTGCGAACGTATGCCTTTGGTTAGAAGAAATGGAATTGTGGAATTCTTTCTCTACCCGCGTTTCAACCATTTATTTACCAGATAAAAAACGCACGATGTTGCCTGCCGCTTTATCTGATGTTGTATGTAGTTTATTGGAAAATAATGACCGCCTCGCATTTGTGATGGACGCGATAATTGATGAGAACGGTCAATTAAAAGATATTCAATATAAAAACGCAGTCATTCGCGTTAAAAAAAACTTTGTATACGAAGAACCAAAATTGTTAAAAAATCATAATTATAAACAGTTATTTGAATTCACTGCCGATCTTGATAAGAATATGAAAGATAGCCACGATTTGGTTGAATATTGGATGATTTATATGAATTCGAAAACAGGAGAACATATGGCGAACCATAAAATGGGTATTTTCCGCTCGGTTCAATATAGTCATTCTCCTTTACATATTACCAAACTTGACCATCATACCCAACAAGTTATCCGTTCGTGGAATAATGTAATTGGAAAATATATTTGTTATGCCGAAGATGCGGATATACACCACGATATGTTGGAACGCAAATATTATGTTCAAATTACGAGTCCGATACGTAGATTGATTGATTTATTGAATATGTTGTTATTTATCAAACATATGGGTTTAGCTGATTTATCTAGTTCGGCGGATACGTTCATGACGAAATGGTTAGCACAAATGGATTTTATAAATAAAAGTATGAAAGATATACGCAAAATACAAGTAGCGAGTGATATATTACATAGATGTTTTCACAATCCTGATATTATGAATTCGGAATATGAAGGTGTATTGTTTGATAAGACGATAAAAGGAGATAAGTTCAAGTATATGGTATATTTGAAAGATATTAAATTATTAACTTCTTATACGAGTGATGAGAACTTGGAAAATTATACAGACCGAAACTTCAACATATATTTATTTGAAAATGAAGACCAAAGTAGAAAAAAAATAAGATTACAACTTCAACATCAAAAAATTGAATAAATATTTTTGTAAAAAATATGGAAACAATTTATTATATTATTATATAATGTTTACAAACATTCTTGTTTCCGTTCTATTTTGCGCAACCGCTGTTGTTGGTTCTGAACGATTTTTGGATCGTTTCGAAAATTGGGTTAATAAATTCCATATAAAAATTTTAAACGACCAACATTATTTAGCCATTTATAATAAATGGTTATCCAATGATAAATATATTGAAGAAATCAACAATAAAAATTTAACATTTACTCTTGGACACAATCAATTCTCAGGAATGGATAGTGCTGAATTCCGTGAATATATTGGTTTTATCAATTTTAATCAACAATATGAAAATTTTGAAGAATCTGAGTCAATCGAATCTTCTGAACAATTTAATAATCTTCGTGGGTTAACCTTAGCTGATGTTCCTAGTTCTGTTAACTGGGTTACAAAAGGCGCTGTGACTGGTGTGAAAGACCAAGGCCAATGTGGTTCTTGTTGGAGTTTTTCAACAACTGGCGCATTAGAAGGTGCTTATTACAACAAGTATGGAAACTTATTGAGTTTCTCTGAACAACAATTGGTTGATTGTGATAACTTCAAAAACGGTGGTCGCGACCTTGGTTGTAATGGTGGTCAAATGGATAATGCTTTCAAATGGATTAACAAAAATGGGGGTCTTTGTTCTGAAAGTGCTTATCCATATGTTTCTGGTGAAACCACTGAAACCGGAACATGCGCTAAAACTTGTTCTGTTATTTCAACCAGTCAAGTTAAAAGTTATGTTGATGTAGACCCTAGTTCAGATGAACAAATGATGCTTGCGATTGCTCAACAACCAGTTTCAGTTGCGATTGAAGCAGACCAACGTTCATTCCAATTATACAAATCAGGTGTATTTACTGATGATTGTGGAACCAAGCTTGACCACGGCGTATTGGTGGTTGGTTATGGAACTATGGATGGGGAAGATTATTATTTAATCAAAAACTCTTGGGGAACTACTTGGGGTGATGAAGGATATATTTATATTGGTCGTGGCTCAAAATACAACAATGGAGATGGCCAATGCGGTGTATTATTGGAACCAAGTTATCCAGTATTATAATTCATATAAAATTGATTTAAATATCTCTGTATATAGTAATTATAAACGAAAACACATAAAATGAATATAATTTATACATTGTTATGTTTACTTTTAGTGAATACAATGAATATTCACTCTTATATTAAATTTACTTTTCAAAATCAAAAAAATAGTTTTATTAATGTTACTAAAATAAAAAATATATTACAATTTATCGAGGATTTACATAGTAGTCGTAAATCAAATACAGTTCGCCTTCCTGCTATTTTAGAAATACCAGTTGATGATGTTGAAACATGGGAAGATGGTGAAATACCTTGGGAATTAAATGATACGACGATTAAAAAAGTACTACCTCATGAAAAGAATCCTATGTTAGATGGTCCTAACATCGCGTTTCTATTTATATAATAAAAAATTGATTTTTATACGTAAAATACAAATCAATTGAATCAATCTAAGATGGAAAATATATCATCTAAAATAATATTATTACCAAAAGAAATACAAAACATTATTAGCGAGTTTAATGTTGAACATAGACCCAAGATGGAACCAGTGTTTCAAATTATTCGTTCGCTGGATTTAAAATGTTATATATGTGATGCATATATATATGATAAACCAATAGAGGATGTTGTATATATTATGAAAAGGATTTTAGTATGTTCAAATAAATGTGAAATAATAGCAATCGAAGAATTAAAAAATGTTCCCTAATAATAATTTATTTGTCTCATTTTATGCTTCAAAATTTGGATTATAAAATTTTTTTACTTGATTTATCATATTTTTCATATCTATATCACGGTTACCATAATATATATCAGTTCTATTACGAATATGAACTAAATCTTCTCTATAGTTTTCTTCTATTTTATTACAAAGTAATGAATTTTTTTGTGAATCAAATACGGTAGGTTTTGTAAACGTTGGCCATTGTAATACGGCACTTATCGCTACATCATCCGGAATATTCGCAATATTGTCTTTTTCTAATATATTATTTACACATACTTCATATAATAATTGTTTTATTATATTGTTGCTAAGAATGAAATATGAACCAGCCATAAAATAAAAAATTTTGTTTAAAAAAATATTATCATTGTTATAAAATTTGCCCAATACAGAAGTAAAATATTTCCAATTTTCTACTGTTTTTTCAGGAATTACCGCGTGTTTATCTTTCTTTCGCAGGTTTTCTAATATTTCATCATATGCTTTCATATTGGTATCACTTATGAACGGCATTAATTCTAAGTTGCTCACCCAGACATTATTTTTCTCTATGTTATCCAAATATGTTAATAATTGTGGAAAATTTATGAATGATGATAAATTTGTTCTTAACATGAAATCGTATGATAGTTTCTTTTGACTGAAATAATATCCCGCGATTGTTTTATATAAAATACCTGGTATTAAACTTTCTTTACAATTATAAGTAATGGAATCCTTTGTAACGTAAATATCCGTATCCATATTTTCATTTGAATATAAAAAAAAGGATTTTATATTTTCATTTTTATTCATATATTCCATCCAACATTTTTTAAATACTTCATAATGTGGTGCGTCTGATGCTATGATTAATATGATGATTTTGTAATGTTTTTTTTCTTTATATTCATTCGCGACTTCTTCACTTTCATATTTTATTGTTTTTAATCTCATCTATTAGTAGTATTATTATATATCTTCTATATTTATTTCTGTTTGAATATCTAATTTAAATTCAGTCATTTTATTATTTTGTTGAGATATTTCGATTTCTTCTTCTACATCATTTGTAAATTGTATTTCAGTATCATCATTTGCTTCTGCTGACGTGCTGAATAAATTATTTAATCGTGTTTGTAATATATTTACAATGTTTATTTTGGGATTGTTTTTTAATTGTTCTATATCAGAATCATCATAAATACATAATAAGTCGCAGTTTTTAGGCGGATTTTCATAATCACGTAGCCCAACCAATACTAATGAAAATTTAGTGACCAGATTATTTCTTTTTTGACGTCCTCTGAACTTATTTCGTATATGACAAATTAATTTTACATTGTTATTTGTATAGACTTCACACATACCATTTCCATACATGTTTGTTACACACGCATATTGTTCTTCGTCGCATGTTGATAATTGTAATAATCCCTTCTGAGTACTACTTGATTGTACTTTTCTTGCTAGTGATTTCGCACCTTTACCTCCTTTTTCGTTTCTTACCATTGTATATTATGTTGTTGTTGTTGTTATAATCTATTTAGATATATTAATTTCAATTTTTTACAAGTTTATATCGTGAAATAAAGATATAATTATTATATATAATATGAATTATACTATAGATTATTATTTTGATTTACAAAGTATTGATAATGAAAACGTGGTAGATATTTTAAAAAACATTATTGATAGTAATAATATTAGTGATGAATCATTAGATTATCATTTTGAAATTTTAGATAATGAAACACAACAAATTATTTTTAAAGGAGGAGAACCTACCAATACAATTCCGTATCGTTATTTTGAAGAAGTTGCTGATTATTTAACACATAGAAAACGTGAAGTAGAAGAGAAACGAAACAGTTTTTTAGATTCTTTATTTAAACCAACAAAACCAATAGAAGAAGTGGTAGAAAACGATACAACTGAAATATCTGAACCTACGAATCATGAACAATTACTAGAACCTTATCCTATCGTAGACACTCAACCAGTACCAGAACCTTCTATCATGGATGCTCAAGTCCAACCCCTACCAGAACCTTCTATCATGGATGCTCAAGTCCAACCCCTACCAGAATCTTCTATCATGGATACTCAACCACTACCAGAACCTTCTATCATGGATGCTCAACCACTACCAGAACCTTCTATCATGGATGCTCAAGTCCAACCCCTACCAGAACCTTCTATCATGGATACTCAAGCCCAACCCCTACCAGAACCTTCTATCATGGATACTCAAGCCCAACAACAACCTCCTATGATGGATGCTCAAGCCCAACAACAACCTCCTGTGATGGATGCTCAATCCCAACAACAACCTCCCTCTACTATGAATACCCAATTGTATCAAGGAGGAAATGTAAAATCATCAATAATTACTGTTCGCATTATTATTCAAAAAATGAAATCATTACCTTTTTTATTTTTAAAAAAAATGAGATATAATTCACAAAAATAATTTTATTTACGTAAAAAAACGCCGAAGCGCCTTTTTATTTTTTATTTTTGTTCAATTTATAATAAATATATTTACGTAGCACGAGTTGATTTATACGATGTTCTTAGTTCTAATTGTTCGTTTATAAATGTTCCAATGTTGTCGTGTGTTATTGTATGATATAGATTAAAATGGTCATCAATTAAATATTCTTCATTGTTAATGATAATAGTAGACACTGAAACATCTTCATCTTCGCTATCATCATTATCATTATTATTTTGAATTTCAACCGCAGGTTTTTCATTTTGCGCTTCAACTGGTTCGGATGATGCTGCGTGAGAAAGAAGGATATGAATAATATCGTCGGGATTAGATAATGGTTTGTTGGCGGTAGATTTTTTGGATTTCTGGGTAACCCCTTCAACAGGAACTTCAGAAGCCGCTTCA